>Ga0315294_10000532_pt1 | contig 41079 bp, 37 predicted proteins | sample YL17G13_40_MG_FD_203626 | JGI IMG/M metagenome (GOLD analysis project Ga0315294, IMG submission 203626) | Sediment microbial communities from Yellowstone Lake, YNP, Wyoming, USA - YL17G13_40 | ecosystem: Environmental > Aquatic > Freshwater > Lake > Sediment | place: USA: Wyoming | collected... | reverse complement strand
CGCCGCGGCCGATGTTCGCCTGCATCAGCTCGAATCCGCAATGCTCAAGGCGGGCCCTTCGGCTCTTCGACTGCCGCCGAAGCCCGAGGCTGGAGCATCCGCCGACTCGACTGTGCCGGCGGCTCCCTCGGCTCTGCGACCGCTGCCGAAGCCCGGGGCTGGTGCATCCGCCGGTTCAACTGCTTCGGCTGAGGTGGGGGAGATGGACGATGACGAGCGCCGGGACAGGTACCGGCAGGCGCTCGACTTCGCCCGAAAGGGCTGGAGCGTCGTCGAGATCGCCAAGCACACCCGCCTGCCGCGGGGTGAAGTCGAACTCCTGATCCGCACCAAGGGCCAGGGGGCCTGACGATGGGCCTCCTCAACGCCCAGGGGCTCCCGGTCCAGCTCATCCTGCAACCGGACCGCAACGTCGCCGCCCTGACCGCCCAGCTTACGCCCGGGATGACCCTGCGCGGCCGCGTCACCGAAGTCCTCGGCGACGGCCGGGCGGTGGTCAACTTCCGCGGCATTCCGGTCACCGCCGAACTCAGGAACGTCGCGCTGACGCGCGGCGAAATCATCACGGTTTCGGTCCAGGACCTGAGCGGGACCCCGGTCCTGCGGCTCCAGCCGCCCGCCACCCCGGCGGTGTCCATGACCGCGAGGCCGCCGACGGCGATCGAGGCGATCCTGGACCGGCTTGGGCTTCCGCGCGACGGTTTCCACGCGGCCATCGTGCAGTTGCTCGAGGCCTACGGCGTGGAACCCACGCGGGAGACCGCGCTGGCAGTCAAGGACCTGGCCGTCCGTCTGCCCGTCCTGCTGACCTCGTCCCCCGCCCAGTCCGCTCAACTGCCCGCGCCCGGGACGCCGGTTTCGGCTTCGCTGGCGTGGACCGCGATGGCGGGATCAGCCGGGACGTCCGCGGCGGGCATGGCCTCTACGGTGCTCGAGTGGCCGTCGGTCCTCCCCAATCTTTCCGTGGCGGCACCCGCGACGGGCGGTTCGGCGCCCGTAACCGTGTTCTGGCAGCCCATGGCTTCGCTGACGACGCCGGCGGCCGCCGCTGCGGCCGTATCGACAGCCGGAACCCCGGCGATGGCACCGCCTCAGTCGCCGGCCGGATCGGTCCAGCCTGCTACGGCGCCGACGAGTCCGGTCCAGGCGGCGCCGGTCCGGGTAGCTCCGACGGCGGAGACGCCGGTCCCGGCGGCTATGTCGGCCGGCTACATAATGGGCCGGGCGGTCGCCGCTTCGGCGTCGCAGTCTTCCGCTCCCGCCGGTCCCGCGCCGGCGCAGCCGGCGGCAACGCCCGCAACCGGGACAACCGCGGCCACGGTTTCGCTGATCGCGGATGCCGCGGCCCGGCTGGCGGCGCAGATTCCCGCCGATGCCGCGCCGGCAGTCCGGGCCGCGGTCCGCGAACTGGCCGGCATTGCGACGTCCGCGCGGGCGGAGCTGGCTTCCGGCCTGACTCCCGCTCAGGCCCTCGCATCGGCCGGCCGGCTTGCGGCGCGAATTGTGCCGGTTCTCTCCGCGCTCGAGTCGGTCCAGCAACCCGTGCTTCCGGAGCCCGTTCAGGCGACTCCGTCGGCGAGGGCTCCTGCCCCGGCACCCGTCGTCGTGCCGCAGGTGGAGACCGCTCCGGCATCCGGCTCTCGGCCCGCCGTGCCGCTCCCCGTGCTGGCCGCGGCCGAGCTCGGGGGACTGCTGGCCGGGGTCGTGCACGAGACAGCCGCGCGGGCGGCAGCGGTCCAGCCCGCCCCCGTGGCGCCGCAGGCACCGGCTCCCCGGCCGGCCAGCGTGGATTCGGCACCCGCAGGAGTTCCGGCGCCCGCAGGAGTTCCGACGCCCGTCGGTGCTCCGGAGCACGCAGGGGCCGGCGCAACTCCGCGGCCCATCCAGGCCGGCGGAAGCGCCGGGGCCGCGCCGACAGCTCCGACCGCCCCTGCGGCTCGGGCCGTTCCTGTCTTTCCCACGATCCCTGCGGTCCAGACGGTCGGAGCGGAATCCGGGACCGCCACGATGACGGTGGTCGAAGTCCAGCCACCGGCCGTGAACGTCGTCCAGACGATGGCGGCGGTGGCCACGGCGGCGGCCGCCGCTACTCCCGCGCGGACAGCCGCCAGCACCGCCCCTCCGGTGCCAGCCGGAACTCCGGCCGTCCGGATCCCGCCCGCAGTTGCGACGCAAGTTCTGGCCGGTGACGCCATACCCGTCGTTGCGCCGGAGCCGGCGGCCGCAACGCAGGCCGCTGCCGTACCGGCGGCGGCGCCGGAAGGCCCGTCCGTGGTCGTGCGAGCGCCGCAGTCTGCCTCTGCCCAGCCCTCCGCGGCCGTGCGTCCCACCGCTCCCGTTCAACAGGCCGCGGTTGCGGTGGCCGAATCCACGGCGCCGTCCGTGCCGGCGCCCGTGCGGTTCGAGGTGTTTGCCGCACAGGTGTCCGGCCGGGGGCAAACGGCACCGGCGGCGCCGAAGGCGCCGACTGCGCCTTCGTCCCAGACGGTTCGGGCGGACGCCGCGACTCCCGCCCCCCCGGCGGTGCGGGTCACTCCAGCTTCACCCGCGACTCCGGCGTCCCAGCCGGCCCGCGCGGAGGCCCCGGCTGCAACCGCTCCGGCGGTGCGGGCCATTCCGGCATCTCCCGCGACTCCCGCGGCCCAGCCGGCCGGGACGGGGACCCCGCCTCCGGCGGCGCCGGCTACCCCGGGTTCGCCTGCGGTTCCTGCGGCCCAGCCGGTGCGGGTCGATGTCGGAGCTCCCGCCGCGCCTTCCCTCGCACCCGCGCTTCCCCCGGTCGTTCCGACTGCCGTCCCCGCGGTCCGGACGGACCGTGGATCTCCAACGGACGTTGGAACTCCAACGGCCGCGGGCGCTTCTTCGGCCGCTCCTGCCGCGATCGGGGTGGACATGGTCGAGACCGCCACGTTCATGGTCGCCCGCGGCCTTCCCGCGACGGTGGAGTCCGCAGGCGCGTCGTACGAGTATCTCTACGCCTCGCCGCGCCTTCCGCAGGTGCTCGAGCAGTTCGACGCGGCCGCCGCCGCCGTTCTGCGCGACGCGGCCAATCCCGGCGCGCGGCCCGTGTCCACCGGGTTGCGGACGGCGGTCGAGCGGATGATGTCGCTGGCGAGGCGCGTCCAGATCAGTCCCGAGGGCGGCGAGGTGCACGAGCAGTTGCGGACCGCCGTCGAATCCCTGGGCTTCGATCACGAGGCACGGCTGGCGCGCGCGGCCGGCGCGTCCCGCGCCGCGGGCGCGGCCGACGATGAAGCCGCCCCCGCCGCGCGGGCTCCCGGCCGGCCGGCCGCCGCGGAGAAGCCCGCGGCCGACGTCAGGCTCCGTCCCGAAGTGGCCGAATCCGTCCGTGACACGCTCAAGTCCGCCGCTCTCGATGTGCAGCAGCGGGCCCGCGAGGCCTTGAGTCTCATGCCGGCGGGCGAGCAGCGGCTTCACCTTTCCGCCCTCCGCGACGCCGCTTCCGAGATCGTGCAGGTCGTGTCCGCCCAGCAGGTCGGGTCGTGGGGCGGCCGCACCGATTCCGCCAACATCATCCAGGTGCAGATCCCGATAGCGATTGGGGGAGGGTTGCAGGGCGGGGACGTCCGCGTGAGCTGGCGGAACGAGAAGGACACGAAGAAGCGCGACCCGCGGGTGCCCGCGCGGATGACGATGGAGGTGGACACCCGGTCGCTCGGCCCCGTCGGGGTGCATATCCAGATGCTCGGCCAGGCGCTTTCGCTCATCTTCCGCGTCTACGAGGACGGCGTGCGGGAGTTCCTGAACGACGAGATGCCCGGGCTCGTTACCCGGCTGACGGGGTACAAGTTCACGCTGAACCGGTGCGTCTGCGAGCTCGACGAGCCGGACGAGGAGGCGCCGGGGATTTCCGCTCCGATGGCCCCGCGCGTCATGCCGCCGACGTCGTCGCTGGACCTGAAGGCCTGACGTGGCCGCCACCCCCCGCCGGGGTCCCCGGTCCGTCGTCGCCATGCGGTACGACCTCGCCAGGGATCACGCCCCCAAGGTCGTGGCGAAGGGGAAGGGGCAGGTGGCCGAGCGGATCCTCGCGATCGCGCACGAGCACGGCATTCCGGTTCAGGAGGACCCCGAACTCCTCGAGGCCCTCGCCAAGCTCGACGTCCAGCAGGAAATCCCGGCCGAGCTCTACCAGGTCATGGCCGAGGTCCTGACCTTCATCTACCGCGCCAACAAGAAACGAGCTGCGATAAAGCAGCCGTAACTTCTGCAGGTAATACCGCTCCGGGCCGCGTTATGATGCCTGCGATGAGTTGGGGAGCCGTCTTCGCGTTCCTGGCGTGGGTGTGGGGAGTCGCGGCGGTCGCCCTGCTGGGTGGAGTCGAGCTGGCCGAGGGCGCGCGGGGCGCAGTCGAGGCCGTGCGGCTGGCGGCCTCGGAGTGGCGGCCGGTCGGCCCGTGGCTGGTCCCGAACGCGCTCCGTTCCGCAGGGTCCGTCGGGGTTGCCCTCTTCCTGCTGGCCTTGAGCCACGCGCTGGGCGGATGCCTGCTCCTCTTCTGCGTGAACCGGCCGCCGTCCCGGGCTCTCTCCATGACCGCGGCGTTCGGGGGGTACGCGGCGCTGTCGCTGGCCGTGCTCGGCTGCGCGGCGACGGGGCTGTGCACGGGGCCGGTCCTGGCCGGGCTGGCCGTGGCCGCCGTGGCCGTGGCGTGGCAGAGGCTCGCGCTCCTGCCCGGCCGGGCGTGGGACGCGGCGCGCCGGGCGGCGAGAGGATCGCCGGTCCTGGTCGCGGGAGTGGCGTGTCTCGTGATCGCGAACCTGCCCCGGCTCGTGGTCCCCGAGCACAACGAGGACTGCCTCATGTACCACCTCGCCCTGCCGCAACAGCTCCTGCTCCGTCACCATCTGCCCGAGCGCGGGGGGTACTGGGCATGGGGATTCCCGCTTCTCGCCGATTTCCCCAACGTCTTCGCCGTCGCGTGCGGAACGGATGCCGCCGTCCGGCTTGCCGGACTCGGGTTCGCCTGGCTGGGGGCTTGCGCCTGCGTGCGGTCGGTCGCGCCCGCGCTCGGGGGAGCGTGGACCCTCCTGCTCGGGCTCGTGCCCCTCCTGGTGCCGTCCGAGAACTGGGTCCTGCTCACGGCCAAGGACGACCTCGTCGTCTGCGGTCTCTGGCTCGCCGCCGCCGCCGCGTCGATGGAGGCGGGCGTCTGGCGCCGCGGCGGATGGCGCCGGGGCCCGGGGGCGTGGGCGGCGTGGCTGGGAGGAAGCATCGTGGCGTCCAAGCTCGCGCTCGCTCCCGCCGTGGCCGCCGCCGGGGCGCTTGCCCTGATCGGATGCCCGGTGCGTCCGCGGATATGGGGCATGTGGGGGCTGGCCGCATTCCTGCCGCTGGCGCCGTGGCTCCTGCGGGCGTGGATCCAGTACGGCGACCCCGTGCACCCGTTCGGCGCGGCGGTCCTGCCAAGCTTCTTCGGCGTCGGCGGGAACGGCGGCGCGATCCGGATCGAGCTCGATGGGCTAATGCACGAGGGGCTGAACCGGCTGGCGGCCGTGCGCGAGGCGGGGGGAATGCTCCTTCGGGACGGCTATCCCGTCATCGCGGCCCTCCCCGTCCTCGTCGCCCGGGCGGGTCCGGCCGGGGCGTGGGCGCTGGCCGCGGCGGTCGCCGGAGTCATGGCGCTGACTCTGGCCACGCCCGGGAGCCAGGCCCAGTTGCCGCGGTTCATGCTCCCGGCTAGCGCGCTCCTGAACGCGGTTTCGGTCGCGGCGCTGGCGCGCGCGATCCTCGATCGCCGGGCCGCTGTGGCGGCTCCCCGCCCGGAGGTGCGGCAGAAGCAGAAACACCGTGCGCCGGTCCCGCCGCCCGTGCCGCCTGCGCTCTGGCCCGGTCATGCCGCAGCGGCCGTCGTCTGTCTCCTGATCGGCGTCCTCGCCTGCCGGCTCCAGCCGATCGTGACGTGGGTCGAGGATGCTCCCGGGTTGCGCGGCCGCGCCTGGCTCGCGGGGCGCATGGACACGGAGACGTACCGGAGATCGCTCATGGGCTCCTGGGGGCTCGTCCAGCCCGTGGTGGCGGCGCGGTCAACCCGGGGGAGGTCGGGGGCCGTGCTCGTGCTGGGCGGGAAGTACATGTGGGGCATCCCGGCGCGCGTAGTCACCAACGAGATGGGGATGCGGCCCGCGTGGGAGGCCGTCGCATCCAGCCCGACTCCCGACCGGGTCGCGGTCCGGTTCCGCCAGATGGGTGTCGGGTTGATCGTCTTCGATGCGGACTACGCGTCCTGGGACCGGACGGTCCCGGCGTCGTACCCGTGGGACGACCGGCAACTCCGGCTGTACACCGAGTACGCGAAGCGCTGGTTCCGGGTCGTGACGTCCACGGCTTGCCGGACGCCCGGGTTCGGCATGCACTGGATCCTGGAGGTGCCGGCGCGGCCGCATCCTCCCGCCCGGCGGGTGTCCGTACTGCCGGGAGCCGATCCCGCCTGGGCACCGGCCATGCTGAAGGGAGCGCACGGGGACACGATGGGAGCGCTGTCCGAACTGACCCGCCTCGCGCTCCTTCTGCCCGAGGTGACGGAGGCGCAGGCGGCGCTCGGCCAGGCCTACGTCGATCTCAAGCGGTTCCGCGAGGCCTATCCGATCGTCCGCGCGGCGGCCGAGGAGGGATTCCTGAACTGCGCCAACCCCATGCTCCTCGACTGGGCGACCTCGGCGCTCATGACCGGCCGGACCGCGGAGGCCGACCGGCTCTACCTGCGCGCGATGGAAGTCTACGACCGGTGGGACAGCGTCATGCGCCCGAAAATGCCACCCGCACGCTGATCTGCCGCGGCCGGGGAGGGGGCTTGACTTGGATTGGCTGTCTTCCTAATCTACTGGCGTTGTGATGTCTGGGACGGCTCCGATGACTCGAGGTACTGATCCAGCCGCAACGATATCCATCCTCCGCTCGGTCCTTGTCGGACTCCCATTGGCTCTCCCTTCGTTGAGCTTTCCCGGCGTCATCAACCAGTTCACGCCGACGCAGACCGATATGAAGACGATGGTGGTGCCCAGGGGGACCTGGACCGTAACCGGGACTATTGCGGTTCCCTCGGGATGCACGCTCATCGTTGAGGCCGGGGCCGTGCTCCGTTTCCAGTCCGGGAAGGGGTTGACAGTGTCCGGTTCCAGCGGGGCACTGCCCGGTGCGTTTTTCCAGGCGATCGGACAGGACGGAACGGAAAACGGTCTTGCCGTTTTCACGAGCGATTCTGACTCGAAGGGTCCCGGCCAGTGGAGTCGGTTCCTTTTCGGCGAAGGCAGCCGGGTGATGATGCAGTACTGCCGGGTTGAGTGCGGCGGTCAGGGCTTCGGCGAGATGATCAATGTCGATAACGGCGCAACGGTGACGATCTACGACAGCGAGGTGCGGCACGCTTCCCAGATCGGGCTGAACGTAAGGGGGAACGACCTCGCGAAGACGACGTGCGTCGATGTCGAGCGAACAACATTCAGCTATCTTCAGACGGGTCCCTCTTCCTCGGGGCCGGCTATCCTGGTCGGTGGCGCATCTCCAGTCCGGTTCACGCTCAGGGACAGCTTCATCCTGAACACCGGGCCAACTGCCGCTTCACGGTGTGTCGGGCTGAAGATCTCGGGGACCCAGGATCCGGCGCTCGTGGTCGTCGACGGCAACACTTTCGGCAACAACAGCACGGGCATCCTTTTCGATACGTCGACCTCGGAGGCCGCGGCAACCGTGGGACGCAACACGTTCCTTGCGCATTCCCGCGATGCGATTCGGGGAAGCTGGAAGTCCATCGCCCGGTCCGTGTTCGGGGTGCCTGCCGCCGACGTCTTCTCGGTTACAACAACAGGATATGCGGGCATCGTCGTGGATGGAGGCACTTCTCCGCCCACGACAGACTCCACGCTCGAGAAGGACGGAAGCGCTCGATACTTAATTCCTGACAACAGCCTGCATGCTATCCCGCTGGTCGGCAGCGGAAGAACTCTCACGATTGCGGAAGGCGTAAGGCTGGAGATCAGCCCGGGAGTCTGGCTGGGTGTCTCCGGGCGTCTCGATGTGCAAGGGAAGAGCGGTGCGGAGGTCACCTTCACGCGAACCCTCGTCCTGGGGGGGTGGATAGCAACTGGGGGATGCTGAAGTTCGTGGCTGGTGCCACCGGGTACCTGGATCACTGCATATTGGAATACGGCGGGGGTGTCTCCGAGGGCGCCGAGGTGCTCGTGGACCGGGGTGCGGATGTGGTGCTTCACGAATGCGCTGTCACGCGCTCCAACGGTGACGGTTTGCGTATCCGTGGCAGTGTCAATACGGGAGCGCTCAGGTTCCTAGCGGAGGGCGGCGTGTTCGGCCAGAATGCCGGTCGAGGCATGAGGGTGGACGGATCGGTGAGTGCTACCGAAGTTCAGGTAACGGGCAGCACTTTCGAAGGAAACGCCATCGGCGTGGAGATGACGGAGGTGTCATCGGCGGTCCAGTTGAGCGGCAACGTGTTCAAGCCGCACTCAGGGGTTGCGGTGAAGGGCGGCATCAACGCGGTGGCTCACTCGCTCTTGGGCCAGCCGGTTGCCGACGACTTCTCCGGGATGACGACGACCTATACGGGAATCGAGATTGCAGGCGGGATTGCGAACAGCCCGGGCGGTCAGTTATCTCCGGACGGTTCGGCCCCGTATCGCGTTAGCTCTGACGTCAGCGTTGGTGAGGGCTTCGCCCTTACCGTCAGCCCAGGGACCACGCTGTTATTCGACTCCGGGAGATGGCTCTGGGTTGATGGCGTTCTTAATGTGGCGGGGCAGCCGAGCAGTTCGGTCTTGATGACGGCTTCGAGCGCCAGCAGACAGCCAGGAAGCTGGCCAGGCATGTGTATCTCCTACACGGGCCAAGTCAATATGTCTTACTGCACCGTCGAGAACGGAGGCGGATCGCGCCTACAGGCGATGGTTGAGCAGAGGCTGGGCGGCGCTCTCATGATGGACCACTGCACATTGCGGAGGGCGGCGGGCGCAGCCCTTTACCTTCGCGGAGACAGCGGGGTTGGGACGGCCCGGGCCAATCTGGCGAGTTGTATCGTGACGGAGACGCTCTGGGAGGACGCAAGGGAGTACTACACACGGCTTGTTATGGGTTCACACCGGACGCTGTGGATGGCAACCGCTGCAGGTTTCAAGGTCTTCCGGATGCCATGACATGCTAGCGCCCGTCCTCGGCATCCTCGGATGGCTCTTGATGCCGGAGCCTGTTCCCGCCTATCCGTGGCCCGTAAAGCCTTTCGACGGCGAGCACGCGATAAACGGCACGCTCGGGGAGTTCAGAAATCGCGACCCTCTGCATTGCGGCGTTGACATCGACGCTCTGACGGGAACGGAAGTCTACTCCATCGACACCGATCCGGTGGACTCAATCAGTGGCGCTGGTTCAATGAATGAAAACGTCAGGATTGGGCGATTCCGGTATCTCCATGTCTTGCACAGCAAGGGGCTTCTGGCTGGCCAGCAGGTCACCGCTCTCGACGCGCCAATCGGGACCGTGAACTCGGCGAATCATCTCCACCTGGAGGAGAGCACTATACGCGGGGCGGTATCATGAATGCAATGGAGACGGAAAGCGCACTCGCCTTCGGGCTGGCGGCCGCCGGCGTTCCGTTGATCGCCCTGCCCGATGCCCGGGGTCCCGCATCGTGGCCCGAGCCGTCGGCGTTGGCGGCGGCACTCCTGGGGCGGGACGACCCCCTCTTTGCGGCGGCGGTGGTTCCGCTGTTGGTGTTCAACCCCGCAGCCGCGGCCGGTGCGCCCGGCGCCGCCCGCGCGCTGTCGGGAAGCCGGAAACGGGCGTTCGAGCACCTCTATACCGCAGCGGCCGCGATGCGGGCGCGGTGGCGCACGCGGCTGGTGCGGGTCGGGGCGACGCACGAGATTCCGGACGTGTATTCGGGCGGGCTGGGGTTGCCGCCCGCGGGGGAGGGATTCGGCGACGCGTGCCTGGAGGCGCTGGCGGACCGGTTCGCCGGCGGCGATGGGGGCGTGGTGATACGAGGTGCGCGGAGCATGTTCGACCACCTTATGCGGCAGGCCTTCGAGATCGCGGAGCGCGAGGCGGCGGTTGCGCCGGCCGGTTGACCGGGCGCGGATCGAGGAGTTCCTCAAGGCTCTCGGGGAGGAATTCCCGCATCCGGGACGTATCCTGCTCGTGGGTGGGGCCACCGTCGTCCTGCGCGGACTGAGATCGCAGACCCTGGACATCGACCTCGCCGCTGAAGTGGATTCCGCCCGCCGCGACGAGTTCGTCGCCGCGGTACGGAGACTCAAGGAGAGGCTCGACACGAATGTGGAGGAAGTGAGTCCAGCCGATTTCATCCCGCTCCCGGCCGGCCACGCGGACCGGGCCGTCTGGGTCGGGCGCTACGGGCGGCTGGACGTGTATCACTTCGATCCGTATTCGACGGCGCTTTCCAAGATAGAGCGCGGGACCGAGAAGGATTTCGCCGACGTGCGCGCGATGCTTTCCGCCGGTGATCTCGATCCCGGACGCCTGGAGAGGTGCTTCACCGAGGTAATGGCCACCTACGGGCGAGCCAGCCTTCGCCAGGACCCGGAACGCTTTCGGCGCAACTTCGCCGCGATCCGCTGAACCCGTCGCGTGCTATCCTGACTATTGCCATGAACGACACGTTCCGGACGAGGCACGGCATCCTGCACTGCGAAGGCGTTTCGCTGGAAGCGCTCGCGCGGCGCCATGGCACGCCGCTCTGGGTTTACTCTGCAAACGCGATCCGGGACGCGATCGGCGCGGTCCGGGATGCGTTCGCGTCCCACCATCCCCTCATCTGCTACGCGATGAAAGCCAATCCCTCGCTCGCGGTCCTCCGGCTCGTGGTGGGCGAGGGGCTCGGCATCGAGGTCGTCTCCGGCGGCGAGCTCTTCCGGGCCCTGCGCGCGGGGGTCCATCCAGACCGGATCGTCTTCTCCGGGGTGGGCAAGACCGAAGACGAGATCCGGGCGGCCTTGCGGGCGCGGATCCTCATGTTCAACGTCGAATCCGAACCCGAGCTGGACGCGATCGCGCGGATAGCTAGGGGAGAAGGCCGGCGGGCCCGGATCGAGATCCGGATCAATCCGCACGTGGACGCGCACACGCACCGGTACATCACCACCGGCACGCACGAGAACAAGTTCGGGATCGACTGGAGCCTGGCCGAGGCGGTCTACGTGCGGGCGGCCGGAATGCCCTGCCTCGAGGTCGCCGGGATCCATATCCACATCGGGTCCCAGATCGCGGACCCCGTGCCCTTCGCGGCGGGGCTGGCGCGGATGGAGAAACTGCTCGACCGGCTCGAGCGGCGCGGGATCAACCTCCGGTGGCGCAACATCGGGGGAGGGTTCGGCATCGCGTACCGGCCCGGCCAGCCCCGGCTGGACGTGCGGCGCGTGGCCAAGCTCCTGCACCACCGGCTCGCGGCGCGGCCCATGGGGCTCATCGTGGAGCCCGGCCGGTTCCTGGTGGGCGAGGCCGGGGCACTCCTGACCCGGGTCGTCTACGTCAAGCACGGCGTGCGGAAGACGTTCGTGATCGCGGACGCGGGGATGAATGATCTCATTCGGCCGTGCCTGTACGAGGCGCACCACGAGGTCGTGCCCGTGCGCCGGCGCGCCGGGTCCTCCCGGCGAGTCGACGTCGTGGGCCCGATCTGCGAGTCATCGGACTTCCTCGCCGAGGCCCGTTCGTTTCCGCCGGTGCATGGCGGCGACCTGCTGGCCGTGCTGGGCGCGGGCGCCTACGGGATGGCGATGTCGTCGAACTACAACGGGCGGCGGCGGGCGGCCGAGGTCCTCGTCGAGGGGGGCCGGGCCTGGCTCGTGCGCCGGAGGGAAACCAACCGGGATCTCGTCCGGGGAGAGCGGTGAAGGAGGCGACGATGAGGAAGCTGGGATCCAGGCAGGTGTATCTCGTGGCGAGCGGCGATCTCCGGCTGTCGGCCAACCGGACGTGCTGGCCGGCGCAGAAGGCGATGGAGGACGCGCTCGGCGCCGCGGCTAGAGCGTGCGGGTACGAGATCGTGCGCGCCCACCCGGTCAAGGCGCGCGAGGGCCACGGGTTCATCGGGTCCCAGAAGGAGGGGCTCGAGGTCTTCTCCCGGCTCGACCCGAACGCGAAGCTCATCGTCGCCGAGGCGGTCTGGCAGTACAGTCACCACGTCCTGCCGGGGCTGACCACGCACCGGGGCCCGATCCTGACCGTCGCCAACTGGTCGGGGCAGTGGCCGGGGCTCGTCGGGATGCTCAACCTCAACGGGTCGATGACCGCGGCGGGCGTCGGCTACTCGACCCTGTGGGCGGAGGATTTCTCCAGCGACGTTTTCCTCGGCCAGTTCGGGACCTGGTTGAGGAAGGGCCGGGTCACGCACCCGACGCCGCACGTGCAGCCGCTCTCGCGCATCCGGGTGCCCGCGGCCGCGCGCGGTCTCGGCAGGAAGCTCGCGGAAGAGCTGAAACGCCGCAAGGCGATCATGGGGATCTTCGACGAGGGATGCATGGGCATGTTCAACGCCGTGATCCCGGACCGGCTCCTGATGGCCGCCGGGGTGTTCAAGGAACGGCTCTCGCAGTCGGCGCTCTACTACGCCACGACCCAGGTGAAGGATACGGAGGCGAGGGCCGCGTACCGGTGGCTGACCGCCCGGGGCATGCGGTTCGTCTTCGGGAAGAACGAGAAGACCGATCTCACCCTCCGGCAGGTGCTCATCCAGCTCAGGATGTACATCGCCGCGGTCCGCATTGCGGACGAGTTCGGGTGCGCGGCGATCGGGATCCAGTACCAGCAGGGGCTCAAGGATCTCCTGCCGGCCTCGGACCTGGCCGAGGGCCTGCTCAACGACTCCGTCCGGCCGCCCGTGCGCAGTGCGGACGGCCGGCGCGTGCTCTTCCCGGGAGCCCCCGTCATGCATTTCAACGAGGTGGACGAGTGCGCGGGACTGGACGCGATCCTGACGGTCCGGGTCCAGGCCGCTTTGCGCCAGCCGGTCGAGACCACGCTCCACGACGTCCGGTGGGGCGACTGGGACCGGTCCGGGACGACGACCGGGTACGTGTGGCTCTTCGAGATCAGCGGGGCGGTGCCGCCCTCGCACTTCGCGCGCGGACTCAAGGATGCCGTGGGCGAGCGCCAGCCGCCCATGTACTTCCGGCTCGGCGGCGCGACCGTGAAGGGGGTCTCGAAGCCCGGCGAGATCGTGTGGAGCCGGATCTTCGTCGAGGGCGGGCGGCTCAAGATGGACCTCGGCCGGGCCAAGTCGATCGCGCTCCCGGTCTGGGAGTCCGAGCGGCGGTGGAACGCGACTACGCCGCAGTGGCCGATGATGCACGCGGTCATGTACGGCGTCACGCGCGACCAGTTCATGGCCAAGCACAAGGCCAACCACATCCAGGTCGTCTACGCTACCGGGGCCGACGCCGCGGACCGGGTCCTGCTGACCAAAGCCGCGCTCGCGGCCGCCCTCGGGCTCGAGGTCAACGTCTGCGGCAGCCGCAAGGACGGCCGGGGCTGGTAGAGTCCCCGGAGCGCGCGGGTTGACGCGATGTGCTACATGTAGCACAATGAAGGCATGAAGACGGCGGGGATCAGGCAGGCGAGACAGCATCTGTCGGTTCTGCTCGAGGAAGTGCGCAAGGGCCGCGAGGTGGTGCTGACGGAGCGGGGAAGGCCCGTGGCGAAGCTCGTGCCGGCGGGGCCCGCGGGGGGCAAGCCGTTCAGGGGCCTGCGCGAATTTCGGCGCACGATACGGCTGAAGCCGGGGAGACCGTTGTCCAAGCTCATCAGCGAAGACCGTGACGATCGCATCTAGCCCCGTCTACCTTGATTCCAGCGCGCTCGTCAAACTCCTGATCCCCGAGGCAGGCAGTGATGCCCTGGAGGCGGCGCTCCGGGGGCGGACGGATCTCATCGTCTCGGATCTTGCCATCACGGAGGTGGCCTCGATTGTGGGACGGAGAGTGCGCGAACGCGCCATGAGCGGCGATGACGCACGCCGTATCTACCGCGCACTGATGGGGCAGATCGCGGACGGACGGCTCCGTCGCGAGGAGCTGACCTCCGAGGGCCATCGGGATGCCGAGAACCTGCTTATCGCGCCGGGGCACGGCGTGGCGCTTCGTGCCGCAGATGCGCTCCATCTCGCAATGGCCTTGCGGTGCGGCGCCCGGGCGGTCGTCACCTACGACCGGCGGATGGCCGAAGCGGCCGCCGCGCTCGGGCCATTCGAGGTTTCGCCCTGAGACGATCGGCGGCGGGGCTCGTCTCCGCGTCGTTCGGCGCGCTGTTCCTCGAGCTTCTGCTCATCCGGTACCTGGGCACCGAGATCCCGGTTCTCGCCTACTTCAAGAACTTCCCCTTGCTGGCCGCATTCGTCGGATTGGGGGCGGGATGCCTCCTCGCGGGACGTCCCCGGCTCGCGTTCCGGTCGGGGATAGCGTGCCTGGCCGTCCTGCTTCTCCTGGTCCTCTACGCCGACCGGTTCGGCTGGCGGGAGATGATCTTCCCCGACCCCAACCTCGACGTGTGGGGCCGCTGGCTCATGAAGGACGCGGCCGGGATGGCGGCGCGGGTGGCTGGGAACCTCGTCGCCGTGTTCATCCTCCTCGCGCTGGCCGCCTGGGTCTTCGTCTGGCCGGGGCAGGTGATCGGGCGGTGGCTGTCTTCGGGGCCGGCGCTGTCCATGTACTCGCTCGACCTCCTCGGAAGCCTGCTGGGGACGGTCGCGTTCGCGGCGCTCACGTTCGCGTGGGCGCCTCCCTGGGTCTGGGTCGTCCTGGCGGCAGCCGCGCTCGCGCTGGCGGCCGTGCTGGCGGGAGTGCGCGGGCGCGAAGTCGCGGCGGCGGGGCTCGTCCTCGCCGGGGTCGCCGTGGCTATGGCCCTGCGTCCCGTCCCTAAGGACATGACCGTGGTCTGGTCGCCGTATTACCGCATCGACGTCTTCACCCGGGTCATCAGCATCCGGGGGCCGGCCGCCTCCGCGGTCCAGCTCGACGTCAACTACGACTTCCACCAGGCCATGCTCGATCTCTCGGAGCGGATGGGTTCGTCGACGGCTCCGAACTCGGTCGGCCGGCAGTGGTGGCAGGTCTGGCGCCTGGTCTACGACCTTCCCACCGCGTTCCGGCCGAAGCCCCCGGCGGTTCTCGTGGGGGGAGCCGGGTCGGGCAACGACGTGGCCGCGTCCCTGCGGGGCGGCGCGGGGTCCGTCACCGCGGTCGAGATCGACCCCGGCATCCTGGCGCTGGGCCGCCGGCTCCATCCCGAACAGCCCTACGCCTCTCCGAAGGTCCACCCCGTCGTCGCCGACGTCCGGTCGTTCCTGCGGCGGACGAACGAGAAGTACGACCTCATCGTCTTCGGGCTCGTGGACTCGCACACGGCGCTCTCGTCGTTCTCGACCCTGCGGCTCGACAACTACGTCTACACCGTCGAGGGTATCCGGGACGCCTACAACCATCTGGCCCCGGGCGGGGTCATGTGCATCTCGTTCTGGGAAGGGCACCGGACCTGGATCGGCGGCCGGCTCTACAACACGATCAAGGCGGCGACCGGGCGGGCGCCCGTGGGGGGCAGGTACGACGGCCGCGTGTATCTCCTCTTCGGCCCCGGGATCGCCGAGGAGCGGGCGCCGGGCCTCCTGCAGGCCCGCGGGTTCGCGCTCATGCTGGACGACCAGCCGGACGTGCCTCCCGCGACCGACGACTGGCCGTTCCTTTACGCGAACCCCCACGGCTGGCCCGTGGTCTACACGGCGGCGCTCCTGATCCTGGTGCTTTCGGGCGTCGCGCTGGCGTGGTGGGCGATGGGGGGAGGGGCCGGAGGTGCCGGCTCCCGCCCGGACTGGGTAATGGCCGCCCTGGGCGCCGGATTCCTGCTGGTGGAGACCAAGGCGATCGCCGAGCTGTCGCTTCTCTTCGGGTCGACCTGGATCGTGAATGCCTTCGTGATGGCGGGGGTGTTCGTGATGGTGATCGCGGCCAACGCCGCGGTCCGCGCCGGAGTGGGCCGGAACCAGGATGCCGTCTACGTACTTATCGGGGTCTCCCTCCTGCTCTGGTTCATGTTCCCGCGTGCCGCGCTGAACGCCCTGGCGTTCTGGCCCCGGGCCGCCGTCGGGACCACGCTCACGGTTCTGCCCATTGCCTTTGCCGGGATCGCGTTCTCGTCCGAGTTCGGCCGCCGGTCCGATCCGACCCGCGCGTTCGGGTTCAACCTCATCGGCGCCGTGGCCGGGGGAGCGCTCGAGGCGCTCTCGCTCGCCATCGGGATCCGGGGCCTCTCCCTCCTCGCCCTCGCGTGCTACGCCGCGGCGTGGGCTTCGGGTGGCGTGGTGGGGCCCGCCAGGGTCGTTGACCCGCCCGGACCTGCCTCGGCATAGGAGGACGCCATACGCACCGCGTCGGTCTCGGTCCTGAAAGCCAGGCTCGGCGAATACCTGGACAAGGTCGAGCGGGAGGAGAACAGGCCCAAGGGCTACCGTTGAGGTTCTGGGACTCGTCCGCCATTGTCCCTCTCCTGGTAGCGGAAGATGCGCGAGGGAGTCATAGGGGAATCGGCGGTCTCCCGGGGAATCGACCGCTTTTCGATCATGGCGAGCCGTGCCCTGCAGATAGACCCGTCGGAGGCGGTGCGAGGGGAGGCGGAGAAGGTGCTGCGCCGGTATCCGATTGGGTCGGCTGACGCGATGCAGTTGGCGTCCGCCCTGGTGTGGCATGACGGAGGCGCACGGAGCGACGGCTTCGAGGTGATGCCCGGGAGATAGGGGGGATGCCGGAGAGCCGGTGTTTCCCGGCCGGGCAGTTGCATCGCGGGGCGGAGCTCCGGCCCGTGTGGCGCAGGATCGAGCGCGAGTTCGGCGCCCATGCCGGCGGAACCGGCGGTTTCCTGATCTCGCCGATCTACAAGACTCCCGAAGAGGCGTCCCGGCTCGTCCCGCTCTACCTGGACATGGTGGAAGACGCCCGCCTGCTCCACGACCGGGACGGCTTCTTCGCGGGAGTGCTCGCGGACCTGCGGCGCCGCCTCGAACGGCTGGGATCCCGGAGGGTTTCCTTCAAGGGCGGCTGGTACTGGGACCTCAAACCCGATGCCCGCCCGGGGGAGGTGTTCGAGATCTGACGAACGAGGGGATGGCCCGGGCGCACCTCCGCCAGGCCGAGCAGTCGGTCGATCAGGCCGTCGAGCTGGCGCTGAAGGCGGTCCTGCGCGAACGGCGCGAACTGAGCCTGTACGGGAAGGCGGAAGCCGAGGAAGCATTGGCGTGGGCGCGGGAGAACGTGGCGGCCGTGAAGGACGTTCAGCCCGGGTGACGCCCGGTTCCGCGGATGAGGTGAACCCCAAGAACCGGTCCGCGTGATGTGTGGGATGATCGCCCTTGGGTGCGCCAAGGAGGTCCCACATGACGGCAAGGAGAATCGCCCGGAAGAGATCGCGTGAATCGTGAGTGACCGGGGGCCGGGGGCGGCCATGCTGGCCTGGCCGATCGCGGTGGCGGCGGGCGTGGCGGTGGCGGCGGGGCTGGGATGGGGGAGCGTAGCGCAGGCGCTGGCGGGGGCGGAGCATGCCGTGGGGAGGCTGGGAGCGGCATGGACGCCGGTCGGCCCGTATCTCGCGCCGAACCTGCTGAGGGCGGCCGGTGCGATCGGGCTCTGCCTCGTGCTGTTGGCGGTCAGCGACGCGATAGGCGGCTGGTGCTTCGGGCTGATGGTGGGGACCCGGTCCGCGAGTTGCCTGCGCTGGACCGTTCCGCTGACGGGATATGCCGTGATCTCGCTCGGGGTGCTCGGGATCGCGGCCACCGGGCTCTGCTACCTGCGATTCGTGATCGGGGCGGCCGCGGTCGCCCTGGTCGCGGCGTCGCCCGGTGTCGGGCGGGCGGTCGCCGGCACCCTCCACCGGGGCCGGGAACTCGTCCGCGAGGCGCCCGGTCTGGCGGTCTGTCTGGCGGTCGTGTGCATTCTCGAACTGCCCCGGCTGGTCCTGCCCGAGCATAACGAGGACTGCCTCATGTACCATCTCGCCCTGCCGCAACAGCTACTGGTTCGGCACCGCCTGCCGGGCCCGCCGAGCTACTGGGCGTGGTCGTTCCCGCTCTTGAGTGATTTCCCGAACGTCATCGCGGTCGGGCTCGGGATCGACGCCGCCGCGCGGCTGATCCAGGCCTCGCTCATGTGGATGGGGGCGGCCGCGTGCCTGGGCGTAGTCGCAGGGGTGGTCCGGGGCGGCTGGGCGGCCCTGCTCGCGCTGGCCGCCCTGCTGGTGCCCGCCGGGAGCTGGTTCTTCCTTACGGCCAAGAACGACATGGCGTCGTGCGGATACGCGCTGGCCGCGGTGGCGATTCTCATGGAAGCGGGAGGCTGGCGGACGGGCCGGGTGCGGTGGGGGCTGATCGGGTGGGGAGCGTGGACGTTCGGGTGCGCGGTCGCGGTCAAGTACACGCTGGGGCCGCTGGCCGTGGTCGGATTGGCGGTGCTGGTCCCATGGCGTTGGCCCGGCATCTGGCGACGCAGTGCGTCCCTAGTGGCCGCGCTGGCTCTTCCGGTCGTGCCGTGGCTCGTCGGGAGCTGGATCCAGTATGCCGACCCCGTGCATCCCCAAGGTGCGATGGCCCTGCCCGGCGTCTTCGGGATCCCGGGGACGGGAGAACTGCTACGGGGCGTGCCGGGGGAGGAGCCCGGGTTCTGGGCGAAGCTGGGCACCACGGGGGTCAGCCTCGGCCTGCTTGCCGCCCGATCCGGCTGGCTCGCGGTCGCGGGACTGCCGATCTGGCTGCTCCTGCGCGACCGGGGAGTCGCGCGAGCCGCGGCGACGGCGCTCCTCGGGGCGTGGCTCATGATGGCGGTCGCGCCGGGCGGGCAGACGCACATGGGCAGGTTCGCGTTCCCGGCCGTCGTGCTGTTGAACGTCATCGGGCTGGCTGGCTTCCCCCGGATGGCCCATCTGGTCGTGCCGCCGGGGAGTTGGTGGCGCCGGCGCGGGGTCACGGCCGGCATGGCGGCGGCGCTGGCGGCGGCGGCGGTCGTGCTCGCGTGCCGGATCCATCCCTACGTCACGTGGCGCGAGGATGCCATCGACGTGCGCGGCCGGGATTACCTCGCGGGCCGGCTGGATGCGGAAGGTTACCGGCGGTCGCTCATGGGTTCGTTCGGCCTGATCCAGCCCGCGCTCGCGGCCGCCGTGGCAACCGATCCAGGGGGCCGCGTGCTCCTGCCGGGGGGCAAGTTCCTGTGGGGGATCCCGGCGCCCGCGCTCATGGTCGGAGTCGGGATTCCCCCGGTCTGGGACGCGGTCCGGACGACGCCGACCCCGGACCGGCTCGCGATCCGGTTCCGGCAGATGGGCGCGCGGTGGATCCTGTACGACTCCGACATCGGGGCGTGGGACCGGACGCACCCGGCCGTGTGCAGGTGGACCCCGGCCATGCTGAGACGATACGCGGACTACGGGAAGACCCGGTTCCGGACGGTGGCGTCGACGGTGTGCGAGGGGCCCGGGTTCGGCCAGCACTGGCTGATCGAGCTGGACCGGCGGGCGCATCCGGCCACGGCCCGGATCCCGGTTCTCCCGGGCGCGGATGCCGCGTTCGCGGATGCCACCGTCGCGGGGTTGCGGGGGCAGCGCGGGCTGGCGCTCGCGGGGTTCCGCGAGCTCTACCGGCTGTTGCCCGACGTGACGGCGGCGCGGGCCTCGCTCGGTCATGCGCTCGTGCAGACCGGACGCTACCGGGAGGGCTATTCGCACGTGCGGGCGGCGGTCGAGGACGGGCTGGCGAACTGCACGGAGCCCTCGCCGCTCAACTGGGCGGTGGCCGCGTTGCAGACGGGGCGGCTGAAAGAGGCGGTCTCGGTCTACCGCCGGGCGCTGGCTATCTACCGCCGGTGGCCGACCGTCCCGATCGAGGCGCTCCAGCGCCTGCTTTGAGGGGGACGTCGTAGACGTGAATGGACCAGCCCGGCCGGGCCACCGGCGCCAGCGCGCGGGCCCACCCGAACCGGCCCAGATCCTCGGTCAGCGTCCCGTCCAGGTAGCTGACCGAGATCGCGACCAGCCCGCCGCGCCAGCGCGGCGACTCCGGGTTCACGGGCGAGACCGGGACCCCGTACCATTGCGGGTCGGCGACGCCGAAGTAGACGAGGGGCAATGACTTGACCCCGCGGTCGCGGCACCAGCGGCCGAGGGCGGGAAGATCCTGGCCCCAGTCGAGGTTGGAATCGGCCAGGTACCGCCAGCCGCCGCCGGGTCCGCCCGCGATCTCGCTGAAGTGCGCGAGGAAGTGCGGCGCGCACCGGGCGGCGCTGATCGCGCACCACGCCCAGCATGTCCACGCGATGAGGCTGGGCAGACGTGCAGGCCGAAGCCCGGGCCCCAGGATGCTCGCGGCGAGCAGGACGGCGATGACGACGGCGGGCTGGATGTGGCGAAGCCCCAGGTGCAGGCGGGAGTTGGCCACGGAGACGAAGAGGGCCACGAACAGGATCGCGAGCCCGGCCTCGCGGGCGGACAGCCGGCGGGCTGCCGCGCGCCAGCCCACGGCGGCCGCGGCGAGCAGGGACAGCCCGACCGGGACCTTGAGGGCGAAGACGACGGGGAAGTAGGCGGGGAGGACGCCTTCGCGGACGGCTCCGAGGAAGAACGCGGGAAACCCGGTCCGCGCGTACCGGGCGGCCCACTGGAGGCCCAGCTTGAGGTAGAGATCGGGCCGTTCCGCGAGCGCGAGCGGCCACCATGACCACAGCCCGTCCCGGCCGTACCCGGGCTCGAAGATCCTGATCTGGACGGCGTAGACGGCGCCGAGCACGAGGACCGCGATGAAGCCGGTACGCGGGACGGCCTTCAGGAGCCTGCGGACGGGGTCGAGCGACCGCGCGGAGGTGCAGACGACGGCGGCGAGCGCGAGCGTAACGGCGGGCAGGAACACGAGAGCCGTGAACTTGGTCGCCAGCGCGAGCCCCGCCCAGACTCCGCACGCCTCCCGTACCCGGCGGCCTCCCGTCCCGGCGAGGAGACCCCACGCGCCGCGGACGAACAGGACGAGCCAGAGCGTGAGCCAGAGGTCTGTGGTCGCGAGCGCGCCGTGCGCGAGCCCGTTGGGCTCGACCGCGAGGAGCCACGCCGCCAGCATCCCGGCGCCGTCGCCCCACCACGCCCTGGCCCAGCACGCGACCACGCAGGTCAGCGCCAGCGCGGCCGCCGCCGTCGCGAGCCGGGCCGCCATCAGGATGGACCCGGCGCGCTTGGCGTTCGTCCGGTAGAGGACCTTCCCCCCCAACCGGTCCTCGCCGGCCCCGGTTGGATCCGCCCCCGCGAGGAGGGCGGCCAGCCCCGCCACCCGCTTCGCCAGCGGGGGATGAATGAACATGTGGTGGTCGACGCGGGTCGTCCACAGCGCCATCCCGGCCGCGATGTACGAGGGCTCGTCGAACGTGGCGCTGTGCGCGGCCGCGAACCAGACGTGCAGGGAAGCCTGAGCCGTCAGGGCGGCAGCCAACGAGGCCGGGAACCAAACCTTGCGCGCAACCATGCGTTGCCAGCATACAATATGCTCTACGGAGAAGGGAGGCAGCCCATGAACATCCTCGTGATCCAGGGATCCCCGCGCCCCCAGGGAAACACCGCCGTCGTTCTCGAGTCCGTCCTCGCCCCGGCTCGCGCCGCCGGTCACGCCGTCGAGGAGGTCCGCGTCTGCGACATCGAGACGCACGGGTGCCGCGAGTGCTTCGCATGCCAGGAGGTCCCCGACGAGCCCGGGTGCAGTCAGGATGACGCCCTCACGCCCGTGATCGCCAGGATCCGGGCGGCCGATCTCGTGGTCTGGGCGCTGCCGGTCTTCTGCTGGGGCTGGCCCTCCCCGATCAAGTGCGTGATCGACCGGCTCTACTGCGTCCACAAGTTCGGGACGGAGCCGTACAAGGTCCTGATCGAGGGCAAGAAGATGGCGCTCGTGGTGACGGCCGGCGGCGACGAGTACGACGGCGCCGACGTCTGCGTCATGACCTACGAGAAGTTCGTCGCGTTCGCCCGGTGCAAGTCGAAGGGCCGTCTGGTGGCCGGGAACCTGGGGGATCCGGTGGCGACCCGGGCCGACGCCGAGCTCGCCCGCCGCGCGAGGAAGTTCGGGGAGTCCCTCCTGGGTTGATCCCGCGGGTGGCGGGCCCGCGGAATCGATGGTATATTGAACATGGAAATATGAATATAGGGTGTTCAATATTCGTTGAGGGTCCCCGATGCTGAGAAGGGCCCGGCTGGAGGAAGCCGTTCGCCGGCGGATCGCGTGGAACCCGGTCACCTCCATCCTGGGGCCGCGCCAGTGCGGCAAGACTACGCTGGCCCGCACGGTGGCGGCGGGCCAGCGGTCGTACTACTTCGACCTCGAGAAGGCGTCCGATTTCAGGAGGCTCGAGGATCCGGAGCGGGCGCTGGGGGGATTGCGGGGGCTGGTGGTGCTCGACGAGATCCAGCGGCGTCCCCAGCTCTTCAACCACCTCCGGGTCCTGTCGGACCGGCGCCCGCTGCCATGCCGGTTCCTGATACTGGGGAGCGCGGCCCCGGAGATGATCAAGGGCGTTTCCGAAAGCCTCGCCGGCCGGGTCGGGTTCGTCGACATGGGCGGCTTCCTCCTGGAGGAAGCCGGCATGCCGGGTCTGGACCGGCTCTGGCTGAGGGGAGGCTTTCCACGATCGTTCCTCGCCAAGGGCGAGGAGCAGAGCCTCGAGTGGCGGGAGGACCTGATCCAGACGTACCTCGAAAGGGACATCCCGCAACTCGGGCACCTGATCCCCCCGCAGACACTCAGGCGTTTCTGGGCGATGGTCGCGCACTACCATGGCCAGACCTGGAACGCGAGCGAGATCGCGGGTTCGCTGGGGTTCTCGCACCCCACTGCCGGCCGCTACCTGGATCTCCTGACCGGGACCTACATGGTCCGCCAACTGCGGCCGTGGTTCCTCAACGCGAAGAGCGGGATCGTGAAGTCCCCGAAGGTCTACATCCGCGACTCGGGAATCATGCACTCCCTGCTCGGCATCAAGTCCCGCGAGGAGCTGGAATCCCATCCGAAACTGGGGGCCTCCTGGGAAGGATTCGGGATCGAGCAAGTGCTGGCGGTGACGGGCGAGCGCGACGCCTTCTTCTGGGCCACGCATGGGGGGGCGGAAATCGACCTCGTCATTGGGTCGGGAGCGCGGAGATGGGGATTCGAGTTCAAGTGCACGAGCGCACCCGGGATGACGAAATCGATGGGGAATGCCTTGAAGGAGCTGGGCCTGGAGCATATCTGGGTGGTGTATCCCGGCCGCGACTCATACCCGCTGCGCGACAAGGTGTCCGCCCTCGGGATCGAGGACCTGCGGAAGGCCATCGGGATCGTGACGCGCCGTCGCGGGCGGCGTGACCGGAAGACTCCCGGCAGGAAGGGCTGAACGGCCGGTCAGTCGACTTCGGTGATTTCCGGATCGCTCATGTCGCGGCCGACCGCGATGCGTGTCTTCCCGTTGCGGTTGTGGACCGAGATGTCCCACTTCTGCATCGTCCCCGCCCCCAGGATCATCTCCCGGGCGAGGTCGGGGGTCACGAGCGCCGCGTCGCGGACCCTCTTGCCGCCGATGGTGATGATCAGGCCGGTTTCCCCGATTACGCGGAGCCGACTGCCCTTGGCGGCAGCGCGCAGGGTCTCGGGGACGCGGTAGCGGAGGAGGCTCGTGCCAGCCGGGAGGCGGTCTTGGCGGATAAGGGTGTAGAAGGACCCGGTGTCGAAGACGGCGGGGATCGAGGCGCTCCGTCCCCCCGTGTTCGTGATCGTGACTTTGAGTATTGGCTTGCTCATCTCTGCTACCTGGCCGATTCCAGCGCGTCCCCTCCGAGGGAGCGGAGGACGGCGGGGAGGATGCCGCCCTGCGCGTAGTACTCGACGTCGGCGAGGGTGTCGAGCCGCGCCTTCACCTGGAACGACAGCGGCGATCCGTCCTCGCGACGGGCGTTCACGGTCATCGTCATGCCCGGCGTCAGCGCGCCGTCGAGGCCTTCCACGTCGAAGGCTTCCCGGCCGGTCAGGCCGAGCGACTCCGGGGTCTGGCCCGGCATGAACTCGAGCGGCAGGACGCCCATCTCGACCAGGTTCGACCGGTGGATGCGCTCGAAGCTCCGGGCGAGCACGGCCCGGACGCCGAGCAGGGCGGGGCCCTTGGCGGCCCAGTCGCGGGACGACCCGGAGCCGTACTCGAGCCCGGCGATTATGACCAGCGGCACGCCGTCCGCGCGGTAGCGCATCGCGGCGTCGTAGACCGTCATCCGTTCGCCGGCCGGCAGGTGGTCGGTGACTCCGCCCTCGGTGCCCGGGCACAGGAGGTTCCGGAGCCGGATGTTCGCGAACGTGCCCCGGATCATGACTTCGTGGTTGCCCCGCCGGGCCCCGTACTGGTTGAAATCCTTCGCGAGCACGCCGCGCTCGGCCAGGTACTGCCCGGCCGGGGAGTCCGGCTTGATCGTTCCGGCAGGCGAGATGTGGTCGGTCGTGACGGAATCTCCGACCATGACCAGCACCCGGGCCCCGTGAATGCGCGGGACCGGAGGGACCTCCGCCGTCAGTCCGTCGAAGTAGGGGGCGCGGCGCAGGTACGAGGAGGCCTCGTCCCACCGGAAAAGATTCTCCGCGGGGGCCGGGAGGGCCTTCCAGTTCGCGTCGCCGGTGAAGATCTCGGCGGAGCGCTTCCGGTAGAGTTCGGGGGCGACCGACGCCGCGACGGCGTCCGTGACCTCGCGCAGCGTCGGCCAGAGGTCGCGGAGGAAGACCGGCTTGCCGTCGGCCCCCAAGCCCAGCGGCTCACCATCGAAGTCTATGTCCATCCGTCCGGCCAGCGCGTAGGCGACGACCAGGGGAGGCGAGGCGAGGTAGTTCGCCTTCGCGTCGGGGTGGATGCGGCCCTCGAAGTTCCTGTTCCCGGAGAGGACGGCCGCGGCCACGAGGTGGTGGTCCCGGATCGCCTTCCCGACGGCGTCGGGCAGGGGGCCCGAGTTGCCGATGCACGTCATGCACCCGTACCCGACCACGCCGAAGCCGAGCGCCCCGAGCGGCGCCAGGAGCCCGGCCCGGTCGAGGTAGTCGGTCACCGCGCGCGAGCCCGGCGACAGGCTCGTCTTGACCGCCGGGCCCACGGCGAGCCCGCGCTCGACCGCCTTCTTCGCCACCAGCCCGGCGGCGATCATGCTCGAGGGGTTCGACGTGTTCGTGCAGGACGCGATCGCCGCGATGACGACGGAGCCGTGGCGCAGGTGCGCCGGCCGGCCCCCGAGGTCGACCTCGGCCCGGGCGCCCACGCCCCCCAGCGAGACTCCGAATCCGCCGTCCTTGACCGGCGCCAGCAGGGACTTCTCGAATCCCGTCTTCACCGCGGGGAGGGGAACCCGGTCGTGCGGCCGCCGGGGTCCCGCGACGCAGGGCTCGACCCGGCCCAGATCCAGCGTGATCGTCTCCGGGTACTCGGGGTCGGGCGCGCCCTCCGCGCGGAAGAGCCCCTGTGCCTTGCAGTAGGCCTCCACGAGCGCGATCTGGCCGGGGCTCCGGCCCGTCAGCCGGAGGTAACTCAGCGTCTCGTCGTCCACGGGGAAGTATCCGACGGTCGCACCGTACTCGGGGGCCATGTTTGCGATCGTGGCCCGGTCCGCGAGCGCGAGCGAGTCCAGTCCCGGGCCGCAGAACTCGACGAACGTGCCGACGACGCCGTGCTTGCGCAGGACCTGGGTGACGAGGAGGACGAGATCCGTGGCCGTGGCTCCCTCGGGAAGCCGGCCCGTGAGCCTGACCCCGAGGACGCGCGGGAGGAGCATGGTAAGGGGCACGCCGAGCATGGCCGCCTCGGCCTCGATCCCGCCGACTCCCCAGCCGACGACGCCGAGCCCGTTGACCGTGGTCGTGTGCGAGTCGGTGCCCAGGACCGTGTCCGGGAAGGCTACGGCCACGCCCTCCCGCGGCCGGATCTTGACCACGCTGGCCAGGTGCTCGAGGTTCACCTGGTGCACTATCCCGGTGCAGGGCGGCACCACGCGCAGGTTCAGGAAGGCTTTCGCCCCCCAGCGCATGAACACGTACCGCTCCCGGTTCCGCTCGTACTCGAGCTTGAGGTTCCCGGCCAGGGCGTCCGGCCGGCCCCACACGTCAACCTGGGCCGAGTGGTCGATCACGAGATCGACCGGGATCAGGGGATTCACGGCGTCCGGGTCGCAGCCGAAGGCTCCGGCGGCATCCCGCATCGCGGCCAGGTCCACGAGTACGGGCACCCCGGTGAAGTCCTGGAGCAGGATCCTGCCGGGCAGGAAGGGGACCTCGTGCCGCCCGGCGGGCTCGAGTTCGCGCCATTTCAGAAGGTTTTCGACCTGGGCTCGCTCGACCAGCCGGCCGTCCTCGTTCCGGAGTGCGTTCTCGATCAGCACCTTGATGCAGTAGGGGTAGCGCTCGATCGCCTTGGTCTTGAGCTTCCCGAGGTTGTGGAAGCCCAGCCGCCGCCCGTCCACCGTGAGCGTGTCCAGCGTTCCGAAGCTGTCCGCGTATCGCCTCTCCTTCGCCATGCTCCTCTTATACCGCATATAATGATCTCGATGGCCGAAACCAAGCTGTGTCTGCGCGGCGCCTGGACCGCGCTGGTGACTCCCTTCAAGGGCGGAGAGGTGGACGAGCGGGCCCTGCGCGAGGCCGTCGACTTCCAGGTCGCGGGCGGCATCAACGGGCTGGTGCCGTGCGGGTCTACGGGCGAATCCTCGACGCTCACCTACGAGGAGCACATCCGCGTGATCCAGATCACCGTGGACGCGGCCCGGAAACGCGTCCCCGTGCTGGCGGGCGCCGGGGCGAACTCGACCGCCGAGGCCCTGCACCTGTGCCTGGCGTCGAAAGACGTTGGCGCGGACGGCGTGCTCGTGGTGGCGCCCTACTACAACCGGCCGTCGCAGAAGGGCCTGTGCGTGCACTACGAGGCCCTGCTGGACGCCGTGGACCTCCCGCTCGTGCTCTACAACATCCCCGGCCGCACCGGGATCAACGTGGAGCCCGACACGGTCGCGGTGTTGAGCCGCCACCCCCGGTTCGTGGGGATCAAGGAGGCGGCCGGAAACTGCGACCAGGTCTCGCGCCTCTTCGACCTCTGTGGGACGGACTTCCAGGTCCTCTCGGGCGACGATTCGCTCACCCTCCCGTTCATGTCGGTCGGCGCGGTCGGGGTGATATCGGTCCTTTCGAACGTGCTCCCGAAGGAGACCTCGCTCATGGTGCACGCCATGCTCGAGGGGCGGCCCGCCGCGGCCCTGGAACTGCACCGGCGGCTGTTCCCGCTCATGCGCGCGCTCTTCGTGGAGACCAACCCGGTGCCGGTGAAGGCCGCGCTCGGGCTCCTGGGCCGGTGCGATCCTTATGTGCGGCCGCCGCTCGCCGCCCTCGAGGATGCCAATCTCGCCAAGCTCCGGGCCGCGCTGAAGGCCTGCGGCGTGGGCGGCTGACGTGACCAGGGGGGCGCTTATCGTCGCGGTCGCGATCCTGTGGGGAAGCCCGGCGTGGGCGGGACGGTCCGCGGGATCGGCTTCGATCCTGATCGGCAAGCTGCCCGTCGGGGTGCGCGCCATCGCCCTCGCGGGCGCGTACTCGGCGGTGGCCGGCGAGCCCTCGGCGGTCTACTGGAATCCCGCGGGGCTCTCGCACATCGAGCGCCGGCGGTTCGAGATGAGCCACGAGGAGCAGGGCGAGGCGATCCGGATGGAGAACGTCCTGGGCGCGGTTCCGCTCATCCTGGGCGGCACCATCGGGCTAGGCTTAAGCTTCATGAGCCAACCGCCGATCCTGGTGACCGGCGAGGACGCTTCCGGCGAGCCCGTGACCACGAACGAGACGCTGACCGTCTACCAGTACAAGGGCGCCGTGGGATACGGCCAGGATCTCGGGGAGCTGGTCCCCGTGCCCGAGCTCGGCGATCTCTGGAACAAGGGCGCCATCGGCGTCGCGGCGACGGTTCTCGGGGAGCAGATCGGCGATGCCGGCGCCACCGCCGTGTCGGTCGACGTCGGGTACATGTACGAGGATCCCAACGAGGGGCGGTCGGCCGGCGTCGTGGTCCGCCAGATCGGAACTCCCGCGTTCGGAAGCCCGGTCCCGGTCACGGGCCAAGCCGGCGTGGGGCAGTTGATCAAGGGATTCCTCTGGACCCTGGACGTCCTGACCGCGGCGGACGACGTGTTCCGCCTGCGCGGCGGGGTCGAGTTCACGCACGCCTTCGGGCACAACTCGATCGCCCTGCGCGGGGGGGCCCAGCACAGCTTCTCCTCCACGCTGCTGGCGCCCTACGCCGTCGGGATCGGGTACCGGCTGAGTCTCGCCAACTCCTTCGACGTCAGCGTGGAATACGCCTACATGCCGGTCTCGAACTTCGACGACCTGCATGCGATCTCGGTCCAGGTGGGGCTGTGAGCGCGCTTCCCGCGATTCTGGCCGCGTTTCTGGCGTATTCCCCCGTGGTTTCGGCGTCCGCCGAAACGACGCTGGTTGCGTCCGCAACCGGGGGGGCGGAAGACCAGCTCGTTCCCCCGGCCTTGCCGGCCGAACGCCGGCCCGTGCGGGCGGGGGAATCTTCGCTCTGGCGCCTTCGGCTGGGGCTGGGCGGGTCGACGATGCGGCTGGGCGGCCTCGAGCACTTCCCGGATGCGTCGATCGGCAGGACCGTGGGGAACTGGGCCCAGGCCTTCGGGATCCGGAGCGGGCCCACCGAGCGTCACAACGTCGATTTCGCGTTGATCGAGTCGGCCGAGGCGTCGTTCCAGGTCGATCCGCTGGTGTCTGTCGCGATGAAGTTCGCGTCCCTGCGCAGCGAGCGCGGCTCCCTGCGCACGATCGCGGAGTCCGCGACGATGCGGTTCGAGGACACGTGGGAGTTCTCGGCGGACATGGTGCTCGTGATGGCGGGCGCCGGGTTCAACCTGCCGCTGGCCGAGCACCTGCGGCTGAACGTCGGGCTGTTCCTGGGCGCCGGGTTCGCGACCGTGGAACTGGATCATCGCTACCGGTCCACTTTTGGCACGGTGACCCAGGTTTCCGAGGGGACGGCGGAGGGAACCGGAAACGCCTTCATCCCCGAGTTCACGATGGAGCTCGAGCACGACCTTTCGGATTCGCTGTCCCTGGGCGCCGGCCTGGGCTACCGGTTCGGGGGGGTCGATACCATCGAGAGCCGGTACGGCACCACGCTCGATCCGCAGTCGAGCGCGTATCCCGAGTTCGAAGCCGGGTGGCCGGTCCGGAACTCGCTCCTGGCTCCCCTGACCGCGGACTACGGCGGACTGATCCTCGTCCTGTTCTTCACCGCCCGGGGCTGACGACTCCAAGGCGCGCATGGGGCGCGTTCTGCACCTGATCGACGGGAACTCCTACGCGTACCGGGCTTTCTACGCGATCCCGCGGCTCACGAACCACGAGGGGAAGCCGACGAACGCCGTCTACGGATTCGCGGTGTTCCTGCACCGGCTGTTCAAGGAGCACGCGGGAGACGACGTCGTGGTCGCCTTCGATCCCCGGGGACCGACCGCGCGACACAAGGTCTTCGCCGAGTACAAAGCGCACCGGAAGCCGATGCCGGACGACCTGGTCTCCCAGATCCCGCTCCTCCACGAGCTCGTGCGCGCGCACGGGCTCCCGCTCGTGATGCTGGAGGGGCACGAGGCGGACGACGCGCTCGCCACGCTGGCCCGGCTCGGGCTGGAGGCGGGCCGGACGGTGCGCATCTACAGCGGGGACAAGGACATCCTCCAACTCGTCGGGCCCCGGCTTAAGGTTGTCGTGCCCCGCCAGGAGGCCGTCGAGATGGACGCGGCGGCGGTCCAGGCCAAGTGGGGTGTTCCGCCCGACCGGATCGTGGACCTGCTCGCGCTGATGGGAGACGAGTCCGACAACCTGCCGGGCGTTCCGGGGGTGGGGGAGAAGACCGGGGCAGCGCTGCTGAAGGAGTTCGGTTCGCTCGACAATCTCTACGCGCGGCTGGGAGAGGTCAAGTCCGACAAGCTGCGCGAGAAGCTCCGGGCCGGGGAGGAACAGGCCCGGCGCACGCGCGAGCTCGCGGTCCTCAAGTCCGACCTGCCCGTCCCGGGCGGCGCTGATGCCTGCCGGCGCGTTGAGCCTGATACCGCGCGGCTGCAGGCGCTCTACCGCGACCTCGAGTTCACGCGCCTGCTCGCGTCCCTGCCCGAGCCGGGCCAGGGCCAGTTGGCTCTCGAGATCGGAGTTTCAGCTTCCGCCGAAACTCCGCGGGTCGCTGCGACCCGGGTGGAGAAGCCGGGGCGCGAGCTGCTGGCCGCGCTCGGGAAGGGGGAGGCGGTCGCGTGCGCCGCCCTGGACGCGGGCGGGCACGCCTTCCTCGCCGTCGCCGCCGGCGACGGGAGGTGGGTCCTGCCCTCCGGGGCCGATGCCCTCAAGCCGCTGGCCGGGTTCCTGGAGGACCCGGCGCCCCGCAAGGTCGCGGCCGACGGGAAGGCGGTGGCGGCCTTGGCGCTGGAGGCCGGGACGAGCCTCCGGGGGCTCGAGTTCGACATCTCGCTCGCGGCGGGGCTCCTGGGAGGCAGGGCGCGTCCCGCGCCCGCCGAGGAGGACCCCGCCCGCGCGGCCGGCCTCGCGCTCGACGCCGTGGCCGCGAGCCACTCGGCGCTGGCGTCCCGGCTCGACGGCGAGGGGATGCACGAGCTCCTGGACTCAATCGAGCTGCCGGTCGCCCCCATCCTGGCCGCGATGGAGCGGGAGGGGATCGGGCTGGACGTGGCGCGGCTGGCGGGGGCGGCGGACGAGATCCGGGGCCACCTCCAGGAGCTCAAGCGCGAGATCTGGGAGATGGCGGGAGGCGAGTTCAACATCCTGTCCCCGCGCCAGGTGGGGGAAGTGCTCTTCGGCAAGCTCAATCTCCCGGCGGGCAAGCGGACCAAGACGGGATTTTCGACGGATGAGGGCGTGCTCGACGATCTGGCCGTTTCCCACCGCGCCCCCGCCGCGATTCTCGAGTACCGGAAACTCTCGAAACTGCTCGGGACCTACCTGGAGCCCCTGCCCGGGATGTGCCGGGACGGGGTCCTGCACACGACCTGGCACCAGCTCGGCGCGGCCACGGGCCGGATCTCGAGCAGCGATCCCAATCTCCAGAACATCCCGATCCGCGGGGCGTGGGGATCCAGGATCCGGGGCGCCTTCATCCCGCGCCGGAAGGGGCGGGTCCTGCTCAGCTGTGACTACTCGCAGATCGAGTTGCGCCTGCTCGCGCACCTGGCCGGAGACGAGCCGTTCCGCCAGGCGTTCCTGCGCGGGGACGACGTTCATGCGGCCACGGCGGCCGAGATGTTCGGCAAGCCCAAAGGGGAAGTGTCGCCGGACGAGCGCCGGGCGGCCAAGGCCGTGAACTTCGGGATCGTTTACGGCATGACGCCGTTCGGCCTGTCGCGCGAGCTCAAGTGCCCGCCGGGGGTGGCCAAGGACTACCTGGACCGGTTCTTCGGCCGCCATCCCGCGGTGCGCGCCTTCATGGATTCGACGCTGAAGACTGCCCGCGAGCAGGGCTGGGTCACGACCATGTTCGGGCGCCGCCGCCGGTTCCCCGAGATCGGCTCTTCCCTGAAACTCAGGCGGGAGGAGGCGGAGCGCGAGGCGCTCAATCACCCGGTCCAGGGCACGGCGGCCGATCTCCTCAAGCTCGCCATGATCAAGGTGGCGGACGCGGTTCCGGATGCCACGCTCCTGCTGACGATCCACGACGAACTGCTCTTCGAGGTCCCGGCCGGCGACGCGAAACGGCTGGCGGGCCGCGTGCGCGCGGCGATGGAGGGAGTGGCGTCGATCTCGGTTCCGCTCGCGGTCGTTTCGACCGAGGGCGCATCGTGGGCCGATTGCCACCCATGATTTCAGCGCGCAGGGCTCTGCCCGCCGTCGCGGCGGCGTGCATCCTGCTGGTGCTGTGCGCGTCGTCCGAGACGAGGGCGGCCCGCCGGAAGGCCCGGCCGGCCCCGGCGAACACCCCGGCCTCGCTCGAGGAGGCGAAGCGCGTTCTGGAAGAGAAGCGCCATCGGGCGGCGGAGCTCAAGCCCGTCATCCGCCAGAAAGTCAGGCAGGAAGCGAACGTGCTGGCCGAGCTGGACCGGCTGGACCGCAACCTCGGGTCCCTGCGCGAGGAGCTCCAGCGCTACCGGGACGAGATCGACATGACGCAGGCCCAGCTCGAGGCGATCCGGCGGCAGTCCCGGCTCACCTCGGCCGAGCTCTCCCGCTCTTCCGAGCGCCTGCGGCAGGATCTCGTGGTCTGGCAGACGGGCGGGGCCGAGGACACCCTGGCGGGCACCGACGGGGGAGCCGCGCGGAGCGACGTGGCCTTGTGGTGCGGAGCGGGGGAGGCGGACCGGCTCACGGCGGGGCGCGTCACCCGGTTCGACCTCCAGCTCCGGTCCGTCCGGCAGAGCGAGCGGCTCGCCACGCTCAAGCGGTTGCGCCGCGGCCTGGCGGCCAAGGAGCGCGAGCTCGCGTCCGCATCGCGCGCCCGCGGCGACTTCCTCCGGACCATCCGCATGGAGAAGGTACAGCAACAGGCGCTGTTGCACGAGTACGAGACCTCGGGCCGCGCGCTCGAACGGGTCGTGGGACGGCTGGCCGACGAGGCCCGGGCGGCCGCTCTGGTGCCCTCGACCGCCCGGGTGGGCCAGCTCATGTGGCCGGTCCAGGGACCGCTCCTGCGGCGGTTCGGACGCCAGAAGCACGAGGTTTTCAACGCCACCGTGTTCTCGACGGGAATCGAGATCAAGGCGAAAGCGGGCGCGCCCGTGCGGGCCGCGGAGTCCGGCCGCGTGGTCTTCCTGGATTGGCTAACCGGGTACGGGCGTGTCATGATTGTGGACCATGGCAGCAGCTTCCATACCCTGTACGGCCATCTCCAGGATGCGGCGGTGGGCGTGGGATCGCGCGTGACCCGGGGCGCCGTGGTCGGGAGTGTGGGCGACACCGGGTCGCTCGGCGCGCCGTCCCTGTACTTCGAGGTGCGCCACTACGGCCAGCCGGCCGACCCGCGGCGCTACCTGGGGAGGGACGCGGGATGAGGCTTCCCCGGCCCGCTCTCCGCTGCGGCGTGGGTTTGCTGGCGGGCGCGTTCCTTTGGGGCTCGTCCGCGCCCGCGGTCAGCGACGAGGATCTCGAGGTATTCCGGACCGCGCTGGGCGAGATCCAGCGCAAGTACGTGGATGAGACGAAGGTGGACACCGCAAGCCTGCTTAGGAGCGCCTCTCTGGGGGTCGTTAACTCGCTCGATTCCGAGAGCCTCGTTCTGGATCCTTCGGCTCCGCCCTCGGCTGCGCCGCCGGCTCCCGCCGGACCGGGGCTCGCGGTCGGGGTGCGCGACGGATTCGCCCACGTGCTCGACGTGATCGAGGGCTCGCCGGCGGACGCCGCGGGGTTGAAGCCGGGCGACCACCTCCTGCAGGTGGACGGCAAGGACGTGGGAGGCGGGAAGCGGATCGAGATCGAGAGGTCGCTGGCCGGCCCCATTGGGAGCAAGGTCTGGCTCCTGTGGGAGGACGCGGACGGGGCCCTCCGGGAGGCCCTGGTCGACCGGACGCCTTCGGCGCGGCCCGCGTGGCGGCGGGTGACCATGCCCGAAGGCGAATACGTCCAGGTCTTCCGGCTCGACGATGCCGCGGGCGACCAGATCCGGTCCGAGCTGGCGGCGCCTCCGGCCGCCGGGGGCGTCGTCCTCGACCTGCGGCGCTGCGCGGGCGGCGACCCGGACGCGGCGATAGCCCTCGCGGACGCGCTCCTGCCGGGCGGGATCACGGTTGCGACCGGAAGGGGCGCGCAGGGGAAGCCGGAGCGCCGGTACGAGACGACGCGGAAAGGCAGCCCCCTGGGCGTGCCGGTCGTGCTCCTCCTCGGATTCGGCACGCGCGGGGCGCCCGAGATCCTGGCGGGCGCCCTGATCGACCACCGGCGCGCCCTGTCGGTGGGGGGGCGGACCTTCGGGTGCGCGGTCCGGCAGAAGGACTTCGACCTGCCGGCCGGGGACGGCCGCCGGGTCAGGCTCACGATCGAGAGGTTCGCGACCCCGTCCGGCGTGGTGCTGACCGGCACGGGGGTGGGCGCCGATCTTTCCGCCGGAGAGCCCCTGCCCCGCCGGATCGAGCGCGAGCTCGAGCGCACGAAGTTCGTCGAGCGCCTCGCCGAGCGCCTGTTCGCGGCCCCGCCGGCGGCGTTCGATGCCGCGGCGGCGAAGTCGGGGGATCTGGTGTTGAGCGCGACCGAGGCGAAGGGCAAGGGCGTGGCGGAGCGTAGAGGCGAGTTCGAGCGGGCGTTCTCCATCGCCGCGGACGCGCTCGTCCGCGACCTGGATCTCGGAATCGCGCGCGACACCCTGGACCAGGCCCGGCTCGCGCTGATCTCGCGGGTCAAGGTCGAGCTGGCGAGGCGGCACAAGAGCCCGGAGGACGCCCTGGCCGTGGCGTTGCGCGAGGACCCGGAGGCGGCGATGGGCCTGGACCTCCTGCGGGCGGTGCGCAGGATGGCGGGGGGCCAGCCGTGAGGCTCGCGGGGCTCGCGCTCGTCTGCGTCCTGCCGGGGGTGATCGCGGCCGCGGACCGGGCCGACGACGCGCTCAAGCCGCTGGTCGGGCTGATCGAGACGGTCGAAGGCAACTACGCGGGCGACCCGCCGCTCAAGCGGGACGAGGTGGTGAAGCAGGCCACGGCCGGCATGGTAGCCAGCCTCGACCGGTACAGCGAGTTCCTCGACCAGCAGAAGTACCGGGACCTCCAGGAGGATACCCGCGGGAGCTTCGGGGGCGTCGGCATCGAGATCGGCATCATCAGCGGAAAGCTCTCGGTGATCGCGCCCATCGAGGGCACTCCCGCCGCTTCCGCGGGCCTGCTGGGCGGCGACGTCATCGCGTTCATCGACCATGTTCCCACGGACGACATGAAGATCATGGATGCCGTGCACCGGATCAAGGGCGTGCCCGGCACGAAGGTCGTTCTCACGATCCAGCGCGAGGGGTCGCCGACCCGGGACGTGCCGCTCGTGCGCGCGATCATCACGCCGGTGAACATCCGGGACGCCGTGCTCGAAGGGTCGGGGATCGGCTACGTCGCGATCCATAGCTTCTCCGAGCACACGACCGAGAATCTCGCCGATTCCCTGCGCCGGTTCGAGGCGGCCAGGCTCAAGGGGGTCATCCTCGACCTGCGGTCGAATCCGGGCGGGCTCCTGCAGGAAGCCACCCGGGTCGTGGACCTCTTCCTCCCCGGGGGCGTCGCGATCGTGACGACGGAGGCCCGCGATCCGGGCCAGCGGGCCAAGTACTACTCCTCGGAGAAGCAGTCCGTGCCGCGGTTTCCGCTGGTCGTGCTCGTGAACGAGTATTCGGCGAGCGGGTCCGAAATCGTGGCGGGAGCGCTCAAGGATCACCGGCGCGCGATCATCATGGGCCGCCGGACCTTCGGGAAGGCGAGCGTGCAGAGCATAACCCCGATCAACTCCGACAAGTCCCAGGCCCTGCGCATGACCGTGGCCCGGTACTACACGCCGTCGCACAACGAGATCCACGAGGTGGGCATAGAGCCGGACGTCGCCCTGCAGGCGGCCCGGTATCCCCCCGGGATGCGGCGCTACTTCGACGAGAGCGCGTTCAACCGGTTCGCGGCCGAGGTCCTCCTCCCCGTGCGTCCCGCGGCGGGAACCACGGGGTGGCTCGATCCCGGGGCCCTCAAGGGGGGACGGCTGGCGCCGGCCGCGAAGGGCACTGCTCCCGAGAAGCTGGACCCGCGGCTCGGCCTCGAGTTCCGGCGCTGGGCGGAGCGGCAGGGCTGGACCGAAACCGACGAGGCGTGGGGCGAGATCGCGGGTTTCGTCGTCGAGCAGGTGCGCATCGCGGCCGTGCGGAAGGTGAAGGGCGAGGAGGGCGCCCGCCGCTACGCGATCGAGTTCGACCCCCAGGTCAAGACGGCGGCGGCGCTCCTCAAGCTTTCCGCGGCGGTGCCGGCCGCGGGCCGCGCCCGCTGAGCGGGGAGGCATAAGCCAAGGTGAGCGCGAGAGGCGGACGGGGATCGTGGGGCGGGTGGGCGCCGTGGGTCGCGTTGGGCGCGGCCGCGATCGCGGCGTGGCTCCTCGTGCGTCATTACCGGGTCGAGGACCGGACCGAGCTCTGCCGCCGGTTCATCGGAGCGGTCGAGAGCTGGGCCAAACAGCAGGGAATGCGGCCGAACGAGGAGGGGAGCCGGCGCGGGGTCCGGACCGAGGGCCGGGTGCGCTGGATGTCGTTCGATCTCGGCTACTGGCATCCGCCGTCCCGGCAGACCGCGGCGCTGGCCGGCGACCTGGTGCGGCTTGCCGGTTCCGCCGGCATGCGTGCGCGCGCGACGACGGGCGAGGCGGGAGCTCGCGTGGTCGAGTTCGTCTTCGGGGACGGAAGGCCCGCGGGCCGGGTCTGGATGCGCCGGGAGTGCCTGGTCGCGATCGTGATCGACGACATGGGCTTCAACGTGGCCGCGGCGAAGCGCGTGATCGCCCTGCCGTGCGCCGTCACGTGCGCCATCATCCCGTTCACGGCGCACGGTAGGGCCGTGGCCGGACTCGCCCGCGCCGCCGGCAAGGAGGTCTACATCCACATGCCCATGGAATCGCCGTTCCGGGCGCCGGACGTGCCCGAGTACCGGTGCATCCTGCGGCCGGGCATGAGCCGGGCCCAGGTCGAGGAGAAGGTCAAGCTCGCGCTTTCGGAAGTGCCTCGCGCGGCGGGGATGAACAATCACGAGGGGTCGCTGGCCACCGAGTCGCCGGAGCTCATGGCCGATCTCATGGCCGTGCTCAAGCCCCGCCGGCTCGTGTTCATGGATTCGGGGACGACCGAGAAGACCGTGGCGTGGAAGGCGGCCCGGGAGGCGGGCGTCCGGTGGGAGCGGAGGACCGTCTTCCTCGATGCCGAGCTGGTCCGGGTGCGCGGCGCCGCCAACGGGGCCCAAAGCGCCGGGTTGGTGGAGGCCGAGTTCGCCCGGCTGGTGTCGCTCGCTCGCCGGCGCGGTCACGCGATCGCGATCGGGCATGCGCGCTTCGCGGCCACGCTCGGCGTGCTCGAACGGCGGATCCCGGAGGCCCGCGCCCAGGGCGTCGAGTTCGTGCCGGCCTCCTGGCTTGCCCATCCGGGGAAGCCGTGAAACGGGGCCACGAGTTTCCGCGTCCGCGGAAACTCGTACCTGCCGCGCTCCTTCTACTCTGCGCGGCAGGCGGATGCGGAGGGGCCCGGGTCGCCCCGGGCGTGTTCGCCAACCGGCCGGATTCCGGGGCGGCGCCCCGCCATCTGGGCCTCCTCTATCCCCAGGTCGAGGCGGGGGCGGTGGGCCGCGAGGGCGCGTGGCCGCAGGATCGCACGTTCATGGCTTCCGAGATCGCGGCCGTGGTCCATGTCCGCATGGTCGAGGAGATGCAGAGGCACTGCGCCCGGGACTGGAAGGACCTGGCGCAGGAGAAGACCGCGAAGGAACGCATGGCCCTCCTGTCGAGCGTCATCCATCGCGACTACTCGCTCAGCGGTATGATCACGGTCCGGATCGCGAACGAGCTCGGCCGGGCCAGCGGCCAGGACGCCTGCCTGACGGTGTCGGTCACGCGGTTCGGGCCCAGCCCGGAGAAGCTCGAGCTCCGGAGCATGTCCGGCGTCGTGAAGCCGGTGAAATCGCCGGAGCCGGCCGGGTCCTGGATCAACTGCGGGGTCAAGCTCGTCGTCTTCCGGACGCCGGGCGGGCAGGTGCTCTGGGAGGCCGCCGGGCTCGCCAGTCTGCCCGTCGGCGCGGAGGGCTCCACGCAGGAAGCGGCCGCCGCGCGCGTCGTGGCCGACCTCATGGCGGCCTTTCCCTGGCGGAAGTGACGCAGTATCATGAGAATGCCATGAGTCAGCTCAAGACCAGGCCCCGCCGGACCGTTGAAGACTACCTCAAGCTTCCCGAAGGAACCCGGGCCGAGCTAATCGAGGGGGAACTCCTGATGACGCCATCGCCCAAGTTGTCACACCAGGTCATTGCGAGGAATCTGTTCGTTCGTCTGGACGCGTTCGTGCGCGCGCACGTTCTGGGCGAGGCCTTGTTCGCGCCCATGGATGTCCATCTGCCTTCCGGGGACGTCGTCCAGCCCGACGTGCTGTTCGTGGCGGCTGCCAACGCGGGGATCATGCAGGACTGGATCCGCGGGGCTCCCGACCTCCTCGTCGAGATCATCTCGCCCGAAGGCGTCGAGCGCGACCGGCTGGTCAAGCGCGACCTGTATGCCCGGAACGGGGCCAAGGAGTACTGGCTCGTCGATCCGGAGGCTCACAGTGTGGAAGTGCTTGGGTTGAACGCCTCGGGCCGCTACGAGCCCTCCGGGTACTTCGAGGAGCGGGACACGGTAGTTTCTCGCGTGCTGGCCGGACTGGCTCTGCCCGTCGTCAAGCTCTTTTAGTAATCAACGCGTGATACCATGATGTCGTTATGACCATGCACAACCTTGACCGGAATCAGAACCTTAAGCTGGCCGACCTGTTGCTGGGTGCGGCCAAAGCCATCGTCGTCGCTTCCGTGGTCGCGTTTCTCTATCCTCCTTCCGGGACCGGACGGTCTGTCGTGTGGCTCGTGGCAGGTTGTGGGGTGGCCGCAATCCTTGCGGTGATCGGTCTTGCGCTCGCCAAGGGTGAGGATGGCGGTCGGAAAGACCGACGCGGGGGGAGGTGAGATCGATATGGAGATTTCTCCAATGGCGGGCCCGGCGGTGGCGGGACTGGTCATCTTGGCGGCGTTTCTTGTGCTCTACCTCTGGGACAAGCTGACGCCTCCGGGGCACGCGGGGCGACCGCCGCGCTGATCTTTCGCGTCCGATAGGTAGTTCGGGGGCGCGGGGCCCCATGAGACCCAGCGGGTCGGGACCCGGGGCGACTGCTGAACGACGGGTTGATATAGTTCTAGTGCTTGGGCACTTAACTCCGAATACGCAACTGGTTGCGGGTAAGAGGCTCGTGCTGGCTTCCCAAGCTCAGCAAGGATCGCCTGCCCGAACTCCTGCTTCCTCCACTGCGGGATGCGGCGCGGGAACGGGCCTTCGTAGAGAGGTTTCGCCCTCGTTGGGACGGATGGGGACACCCCGCGGAACCCCATGAGCGGGAGTTGGGTGACGCGCAGAAGGTGGACCAGATCAGGTTCTTCGGTGCCCACGCTGGCGATTACGACCAGCACATCGAGGATTCCTCCTTCTGGAAGGCGCAGGACGGAAGTTTCCTGGATCGCGTCGAGTCCGAATGTGAGGGGGGGGGTCGTGGCCGAGGTCGGCGGAGGAACCGGCCGGTACGTGCGCAGACTGTGCAGCCACTTCCGTACGGTTCTTGTATTCGATATTTCCGAGGGGATGGCCCGTGAGGCCATGCGCAAGTTCTCGTCCGGGGAGGGGCCTGGGACCTTCCACTACTTCGTTGCCGACGCGGAGCGTGTTCCGTTCCGGGGCAGGTCGGTGGATTGCGTGGTATTCGCGGGCGTGCTCAGTCAGATGGCCTCCCCCCGCATGGCGATCGCCGAGGCGGGGCGTATCGTCAAGGAAGGTGGATGTATCCTCGGGTTTGATAAGAACCGGAGCGCGTTCCGTCCCCTCTTTGACCTGATAATGAGTCTGAACCCGAGCTGGGTTGGGAAATCCAACCCCCCGGACGTAGTGCTTTCCCGCTCCGATCTTCGCACGTGGTTCCGCGACGCGGGCGTTCCGGCTCGGATGTGGACGGAGGTCTTCGTGCCGCCGCACGTTTTCAACCTCCTTCCGCCGCCCGGCGCCGAGCGTCTGCTGTGGGCGACGAATGCCGTCGGCAGCCGTCTGCCGTGGTTGAGGAGCCAGGGCGGCGTCGTGCTTTTTTCGGGGAAGCGTTAGTCAACCTTATCCCCCGGTCTCGGCAGATCTGAAGCCAACGGGAAGGGGATAGAACGACCGGGGCCTGGGCGGGACGGAAGAAGAAGAGGCGGATCCGGGAGAGCCTTGGGGATGATCTATGATCGTCGCGTTATGGTTCGGTGGCGCGCGGCCGGGTATCGTGCCTTCATCGGTAGACGATCCGCTCGCTAGGCGGGCGTGGGTGCTGGCCTACGAGCATGGCAAGCCGGGGCTCGTTGAGGCCCTTCGCAAGCGATTTGAGGTCATCCGCCGCCAGTTGTGGCCCCAACGTGAGTCTTCCCTTCCTGAGGCTCGGAACCGAAGAGCCCGGCCGTTCCCCGTGGAGGGCGGAGGCGGTATCATGGAGATGCCATGAGCCAGCTCAAGACCAGGCCCCGCCGGACCGTTGACGACTACCTCAAGCTTCCCGAAGGAACGCGGGCCGAGTTGATCGAGGGGGAAATCCTGATGACGCCATCGCCGAAGTCGTTGCACCAGATCGTCGCGTTCAATCTCGCCGCGATCCTGCGTTCCTTCGTGATCGAGCGCGGGCTGGGGCGGGTGCTCGTGGCTCCGATGGACGTCCATCTGCCTTCCGGGGACGTTGTCCAGCCCGACGTGCTGTTCGTGGCGGCGGCGAACGCCGGGATCATCCAGGACTGGATCCGCGGGGCACCCGACATCCTCGTCGAGACTATCTCGCCCGAGGGCGTCGAGCGCGACCGGCTGGTCAAGCGCGATCTGTATGCGCGGAACGGGGTCAAGGAGTATTGGCTGGTCGATCCGGAGGCGCGCAGTGTGGAAGTGCTGGAGCTGAACGCCTCGGGCCGATACGAGCCATCCGGGTACTTCGAGGAGCGGGATACGGTTGTTTCACCCCTGCTGGCCGGACTGGCCCTGCCCGTCCTCAAGCTCTTCCAGTAACCGGCCGGAACAACCTTCCCGGCCGGGTGGCAAGTTCTACTGCCAGCCTGCCGTCATGTTGTTTCCTCGAAGGGTCCAGGCAACGTGGGAAACTGGTGATCGAATGATTCATCGGGCTTGTCGCAACGTAGGTGGCACTCATGACGTCCAGGTGTAGTTGAGGGACGTGATCAGGATCGAGACGGTCGGCTTGGTGTCGCCACGGATGAGCGCTTCGAGCTGCTCGTAGGACTCGGGG
>Ga0315294_10000531_pt1 | contig 41097 bp, 43 predicted proteins | sample YL17G13_40_MG_FD_203626 | JGI IMG/M metagenome (GOLD analysis project Ga0315294, IMG submission 203626) | Sediment microbial communities from Yellowstone Lake, YNP, Wyoming, USA - YL17G13_40 | ecosystem: Environmental > Aquatic > Freshwater > Lake > Sediment | place: USA: Wyoming | collected... | reverse complement strand
AATGGTAAAATGAACAGTGGCATTTTTTGAGAGGTTTCCATGAATAACTTAAACAAATCAATAAGCGTAATTGAGCCGGTAAACGAAGCTCTTGAAAAAACGAAAATACTATTATTCAAGCCTTTCAATCTGGAAAAATGGTTTATAATCGGCTTTTGTGCATGGCTGACAAATCTGTTCTGCGAAGGATTCGGCGGCGGCATAAATTTCAGGCTCAACGGCCAAACAGGCTCCCAAACCTCACAGGTGCCGGCGGAAGCACTTAATTTCTTCAGAAATCATACCGTCGCCGCAATTATCATCACTGCGGCGATAATCACCCTGTTTTTTGCCGTCTTGATTCTGTTTTTATGGTTAAGCAGCAGGGGACGGTTTATGTTTCTCGATTGTCTCGCAAAAAACAAGGGGCAAATCAGACAGCCATGGAAAGTATTCAAGCAGCAGGCCAACAGTCTTTTCGGATTTCGGCTGCTTCTGGTAATTGTCAGCCTGATATGTATGACTGCCTTGAGCATTCCAATGACGGCTGTTTTAGTACTTGCAAAAACCACAGCCGTCAGCATCATAGCTGCCGGGATATTGTTTTTTGCTATACTTTTACTTATTTTTACGGCAGCACTAATCCTCGGTCTGGTTCAATGCCTGACCTTTGACTTTGTTGTGCCGATAATGTATCTGCAAAGGACCGGCATATTAGCCGGCTGGCGACAATTTGGGGCGTTGTTTTGGGGTCGCTTCTGGAAATTTATTCTTTACGTAATTTTCAAGGTCCTGATAGTGTTTTGCGTTGCGGCAATAATGTCGATAATTGTATTTTTCAGCTGCTGTTGCTGCTGTATAGGGACAATTCTGTTTATACCTTATATAGGCACGGTGATACTACTGCCGTTCTTCAGCTTTCTCAGACTTTACTCGCTCTGTTTTTTCCGGCAGTTCGGCAGCGAATTTGACGTTTTTCTTTCCGCAGCATAAATTTGATTTACTCGCTCTGCTGTCTTAACAAGCGCAAAACGGCTACTCCAAACCGCTGAGCCGCATCAGGACCGCCGACCGTTACCTGAGCCGCATCAGGACCGCTGGCTGTTATCATATTACCGTCAATTTCAAGCGAAGAATTCTTCCACTCAGCGCCGGCACCGACAAGCTTCCTTCGCTGTGAGGTAAAACTTGCAACATTTCTGCCCTTGACGATGTCGGCATAAGCAAATATGGCAGGAGCAATAGAAATTGCAGCGAGTATTTTATTTTTTTCATTTGCCGACCGTACAAGATTCAATACGTCCTTGTTATCAAAATACTCTCTCGTACCGGGGCCGCCAATAAAAACAAAGGCATCATAATCATCAGCTTTTACATCCTTGACAAGCACCGTTGCTGTTATGGTATTTCTTTCGATGCCTTTTATTCCGCCTATAACCGAACTTGCAACAACTGGCTGAATTCCCACCAACTGAAGAGCATTTTCGACACCAAAATACTCGGTATCATTGAAATACTGTTTTGCCACAATGATAACAACGCGTTTTGTGCGAATATCATCTGCCGGTCGAACCGCCAGCGGAGATACAGGAGCGGAGGCAACGGCCGGCTCAAGGGCAGGCTTTACAATCGGATTACCCGTACAAACCAGATACAACGGCTCGAGCTCTTCGGTAAGCTTACAGATTCCCGCAACCGATTTGGGGTCAAAAACGCCGAGGGGCACAGAACCAAGCCCAAGAACAACCGCCTGCAAATGAATATTCTGAGCAATATGGCCAGCCTCAAGATAAATAAACTTTTCGCCTTTGCCCCGGTATTTTGCCTCAATTTTTCTTATTGAGCCGGAAATTACAAAAATGCACGGCGAATTCTGCACAACTTTCTGCCCAAAAGACGCTGTAGAAAGCATCGGCCTGATATCACCGTCGATTTGCTTTTCAAGACTATGGCCCTGCGGCGAATAAAGATAAAGGCCGTCGGGCAGAACAACATACAACTGCATGGGATACAAAGCGCCCGCTGACGGAGCGGCCCTTAAGCCTTTGTTGGGCTCCGTTATGCCCTGCGCCGACCAGCACAACTGTCCTATCTGACTTATTTTCAAAGGCTCTGCGGTAAACTGCCGGACGCTCCTGCGATTTTTAATCGCCTGCTCAAGAGAAATCTTACCATTCAAATCCGGTTCAGGCAGTTTTATGGTCGTTACAACCGGCGCGACAGCCACAGGCTGTGCCAAAACAACATTTGAAACCAACAACAAAACAAGAAATACTTTTTTCATTTTGAAACCTTCCGGTAATCAATCATCATCTTTTTCAATTACGGTAACTTTGCCGGTCTGCTTATGCTTATATATAAGGTGCAGATTGCGAATATAAATAAGCGCGTTGAGCGAAAAACCAAGTATGAAAATGGGCTCGGCTCTGTGAATGCTGTAAGCAAGCAATATAAAGCTGCCTGCCAGAGACAGATACCAGAACCCTATCGGCACATGAGACTTTTTTTTGTACTCACTGACAAGCCACTGCAGTATAAATCTGCCTCCGAAAGCAAACTGTCCCACAAAGCCGATTGTCGTCCAGACAGGCTCCTGCGAAAGCTCCTTTACCAAAGACTCAAACATATACTTCTCCTGAAAAAGAAATTAAATAGCCTATGATAACCGAATATGATATAAAAACAACATTTTCCAGAAATTGATGTTATGAAAACGACCAGAGAACAGAAATTTTTTATAACTATCCTGATATTTTACTGGCTGGGCATATTCGCTGCCACGCATATTCCCATACCCGACTGGACAAGAAAAATGGGCGTAAGCGATAAGACCATGCACTTTGTCGCCTATATGATGCTGGCACTTCTGCTGTGGTTCGGGACAAGTTTTGAAAAAAAGGCCGACTGGAAAAAACTTCGCCCCTGGCTGCTGTCGGTAATCGTCCTGCTTTATGGCGCTGCGGATGAACTATTGCAGCATTTTATGAAACGCTCGACGGATATAAAAGATTTCGCAGCCAATGTGCTCGGGATAGCTGTCGCAATGGCGATAGCCACCGTTCTGCCGGCCTGTCATGCAGTAATGATACTCGTTACTGTCTGCCCGTTATTTGTGCCGGCTATTGTAAGGTCGCAACTTATAATACAGGGTTCGATACCCGAAGCCGTCGCCTATATGGCAGGTTTTGCAGGTGTAACTGCCGCCTGGATAAAGTATCTATCTTCAGTGGTCGGTCTGAACTTCAGAAAGAATAAACTTCTGCCGGTATTTTTTGCGCCACCGGCAGGGACCGTTATTATCGTAAAACTTTACGCTCAGTTGACAGACAAACCGCTCGGCACAACAGCACTTCTGAGCGCTTTCGTCTCAATAATACTGATGCTTTTCATCCGGCGTCTGATGAGCAAAAAAGGGGCCGCTACTTAACATTGAGCTTATAAAGAGGGTCGCCGATAAGAATAAACTGCCATGAATTGAAGGGATTTGTGCTGTAAAAAGCCTCGACAAGACATTTGCCATCAAGCAGCTCGGCAAAAAATTTGTCCGGCTGGGGAAACGAATGGAGATAAGGTTCGCCGACCGGGCCAAGAGTTGCAGTTATGCCGTCTGAAAGCATAGCGGGACACCAGTTGGAACTTGATGCGTTGCGCAAATCCATCGCCTCAAAACTTGCTATATGAAAGCCTACGGCGCCGGGGACAAAATCAAACGCATCAATGTATTTTTTTACGCTGTACCAGCCGCAGTAAATCGCTGCCTTCGGGCAAGAACCGGGCCCAAAAAGCGACTCAGTGCTTTCAACAACAACATTCATTGAGGTGCGCTTTTTGAGCATATCAGCAAGCAAATACAGAGATTTATCAAAAAATTCAAGCGAATACAGCACGGGTTGTTCGGCAGTACCCAAACCGCGTGTATCAATATAAGCCTTGCCGGAAAGGCCTTTTTTCTCGGCTTCGATTGCTTTATCAATCAGACCGGCAGCGATTTTTGCCGAAGGACCGTCGAGCCTTGAAACCATAAGCGTTTTTGCCGGCAGCCATAAAGGCATATTCTGCAGCTCGTTTTTCTGCCAGCGGTAAAGGTCATAATCCTCATATAAAACCATCGAGAGCTCACTGTCAACCGAAGCGGCTGTTTCGACACCTTTGCATTCGTCGATGTCGGTTCTGAGATTTGAAATAACGCCTACAAGACCACCAACAGATTCGGCGGCCAAATAAAAATTCATCTCAAGCTTTTTCTTGATATCCCATTTGTCCTGCTCTGATATCTGCAAAATCGGTCTGATTCTGCGCAGCCGGCTTTCCTCAAGTTCGGAAAGTTTAAATGAAATCTGCGGCAACTGCTCGGCCTGCTGCTGAGCGTAAACAGGTCCATAAAAACTTTTCAAGAGAACCGCCAGTTTGTCATACTGCTTTCTTCTGACATCCTGCTGCTCAATATATTCAATTCTTTTGACGGCCTGTTTTACATCATCAGTCAGATGCTTTAAAGCGTCTTCAAATGATTCGGACTGAGCGGCATTTGGATTTATCAATTCCTGCCTGCCGAGCTGATTAAGTTCCTGCAATAAGTCTTTAAACCGCTGCTTTTTCACATCGAGCATCTGTGTCAGCTTTGGGACAAGCTGCTGGGCATTCTTTACCGGTTCGGCAGATGCAATTCTTATCGGTATGCCATACAAAGTCAAAAGACATTTAATCTCGCCGGGCAATCTGTTTTCCTGAAGTTCTTTTTTTACCGCAACAGCCAAAATACTATCGTATTGCAGACGGCTTATTTCCTCCGAAAGGCTTTTGCCCAGCGGTATTTTGAGAATATTTCCGGCCGGGACATCTCTTTTGCTGCAATAATACTGTGCGAGTTGCAGCGACTCATTGATGTCAGAATTTGCAACCACAAGAATCTGCTGCGACTCAAGAGCAAAAACCATAGTTGCCAATGCAAAAATCAGCAGAAGTACACTAAAGACCGTTTTTATCCTTCTGCCCTCTTGTGTCTTCGGTCCGTGAATATCTCTTTTCATAAATACTTTTGCTTGTCAAAACCTGCCAGAGTGTCAGAAAAATTATTTTAAAATCCAGCAGAAGCGAAGCCTTGCGAACGTACTCAACATCAAGTGCAAGTTTTTCTTCTTTTGTAAGCTCGCCTCTGCCGCTAATCTGCGCAAGGCCCGTAAGGCCGGGCTTGACGAGAAGTCTTTTTTTCTGCTCATCATCCCATTCAGCCATCTGCTGTATATACAACGGTCTTGGCCCAACAATACTCATATCACCTTTTAATACATTAAAAAGCTGCGGCAGCTCATCGAGCGAATACTCGCGCAAAAAAATGCCTACTTTGGTCAATCGCGGATCTTTGTCGGATTTGGGGCTTGCGCCGAACAGGTCAACATCTGTTTTCATTGTACGAAACTTGTAAAACGTGAAGGATTTCCCGCCTTTGCCGGCCCTGGTCTGCCTGAAAATTGCCGGTCCCCTGCTACTCAGCTTTATCGCTATAATTATCACCGCAAATACCGGCAGCAATACCAGAATTGCCGGCAAAGAAACCAGAATATCAAGCAATCTCTTTATAAATCTATACGCCATTTATTTCCTTTAACAAATCAGGAAGTTTTGCAATGGAATCAATTTCATAATGCGGCTGGGCCTGAGCAAACGGTGCTTTTCCAAAATGAATCCGTTTTTTGCGCACAACTCTGATTGTTTTAAAGCCCATCTGATTCGGCGCCAGAAAATCCTTCTCGAGGTTATCGCCCACACAGACAGACTGGTCCGCAGAAACAGCAAGCTGGGCGAGCAGCTTCTCAAAAGCTTTCGGCGAAGGTTTCCAGAACTGGCTGCCGAGCTTTTCCGTATATAAAATACAATCAAAATATTTTTCAAGTCCCAAGGCTTTTACCTTAAGCTCCTGGGCAGGCAGGTAACCATCGGTAATCAGTCCAAGTATATAGCGACGCTTCAAATCCTCCAAGACCATCCCGCTTTCAGAAGGAAGATTTATATCGGGATTATGATTACGAAAAACATTTACAAGTTTTTCCATATATTCTCTATCGAAGACAATGCCGAGCTTTTCGGCGGCGGCATCAAAAGTATTTGTGTAATTGCCGGAATTAAAAATCTCCCACAGAATCTTAAAAACCGTTTTATCCGCCAGCCCAAAATCAGCCTCTACAATCCGACCTACCACTAAAAAAACGCTTCTGTAGTAGTCGATTTCATCGTAAAGGGTGTCATCCATGTCAAAAACTATGCACTTTACCACTTAAAAAACCTGTCAAAATTGCCGAAAATAAAGTATGCAGCTACTGTTACAATTTTCTGGACAAAGGTCCTATAATCAGTTAAACTTACACTAACCTTTTTTGGTACTATAACTTATGGTAAGCCACAAAAAGCCAAAATGCAAGGGTTTTAATATTCTGTTTACCTGCATCGGCAGAAGGGTGTCCCTTCTAAACAGTTTCAAAAAAGCCGCGAAGGAGCTTAAACTTAACTGCCGTTTTCTCGGGACTGAAACGACCGAACTGAGTTCGGCTCTTCAGCTTTGCGACAAAAAATTCATTGTAAAACCCGTAAATCATCAAAACTATATAAAACAGCTTTTACAGATTATAAAACAAAACGATGTAAAACTGCTGGTGCCAACCGTGGACCTCGATTTGCCAATTCTCGCCGAAAACAGGGATAAATTTGCCGCTGCCAGCTGTAGCGTTCTTGTCTCAAAACCAGAGGCTGTAAATATATGTCAGGATAAACGAGAAACTTTCAGATTTCTTGTCAAAAACGGTTTTGATACTCCCAAGACTTTTAGCGCAAAACAGGCGCTTGCCCAAAAAAATCTCAGATACCCCTGTTTTTTAAAACCATGGGACGGGTATGCAAGCAGAGGAAATGCCATCGTCAAAAATCGTCAGGAACTTATCTTCTATACGGGAAAAATCCCTAACTGCATCGTTCAGGAATTTATTGCGGGGCAGGAAATTACCTGCGATATTTTTGTTGATTTCAATCTTCAGGTAAGATGTGTTGCGCCAAGAAAACGCATTGAGACAAGAGCCGGCGAGGTTAGCAAAAGTAAAATAATAAAAAATTTAAAAATAATGCGTCAGACGGCGAAGCTGATAAAAAAACTTGGTGCAGGCCCCGGGGTTATTACCGTTCAATTGATATCGACTGAAGATAAAAAAATAAAATTCATCGAAATAAATCCGCGTTTCGGCGGAGGAGCGCCTCTGTCAATAAAAGCTGGTGCGAATTTCCCAAAGTGGGTCTTGGCGCAGCTTATCGGTAAAAAACCACAAATCAAATTTGACGGTTTTGAGGACAATCTTGCGATGCTCAGATATGATGCGGAGGTCTGGCTAAAAGGGCGCAAGGCACTATCACAAAGAAAGGATAAGTGATGTTCGAGTATTTTGTCGGACCTGAAAGACCTCTGAGCTGGACTTTTCAGTTCTGGCCGGTTCTGCTGACTTCATTTATATTCGGTCTGGTAACAACATGGCTGAGTAAAAGAATTGCGCTGAAGTATGGGATAGTCGACAGGCCGGATGACACCGTCAAGACTCATAAAAAGCCGACAGCATATCTCGGCGGTATCGGGATTCTGGCAGGTTTCGGGATTGGTATTCTGACAGGGGTTGGAAGTTTTAAGGAAAATGTTGAAATATCCGGATGGCTTATGGCCATTCTGACCGGCTCTGCTATAGCCTGCTTTGTCGGGCTGATAGACGATGTTTACAATCTAAAGCCCTGGCACAAGATTGTCGGACAGACGATTGCTTCAATACCTTTAATAGCTGCCGGCATAATGCCTGTATTAAATCCCTTTTTCAGGCCGTTAGGCTGGTCAATGCCATCTTCGGTTGAATGGGCCCTTGGTGTACCAATCGTGATTTTAACGGTACTTGGCGCAACAAATTCACTGAACCTTCTCGATGGCCTTGACGGTTTATGCGCAGGAGTTACAGCAATTATCACCACTGCGCTGCTCTTTCTGGCTGTTCACCTTGCAACGTGGGGCTGGAGCGAGGTTCGTGACCCGGTTCGGATGATAGTTTGCCTGGCACTGGTAGGAGGAGTATGTGGTTTTTTGCCCTTCAACCGGGCGCCTGCCAAAATATTCATGGGCGATGCAGGTAGTATGCTGCTGGGCTTTGTCGCGGCAGCAATAATGATGCTTTTTGCCAAGGCGTTTCCGCGATGGTGGGTCGCCTCAATTGTTGTATTCGGCCTTCCGATTCTCGATACCGCTGTGGCACTTGTCAGAAGGTGGCTCAATAAAAGACCATTGTTTGTTTCAGACCGGGGTCATATCTATGACCAGATGATTGACAGGGGAATACCTCTGAAAAAAACAGTTATCATCTGCTATGTATTGAGTGGCATGTATGCATTTATTGGTGTGGCAATGAGCCAGATAAGAACCAGATACGCAATCACCGTTTATCTGGTGGTCTTCATTATCTCGGGTGTTGTAGTATGGCAGAAAGGCTATCTGAAAATGGAAGGATTAAGAGGGGCTGTAAAAAAACGGAACAAGCCGTCCTGATTGAAATTCAATACGACATAGTCTGCTTTTCCTTTCTGAAAAAGTAGACAATCCCAGCTGCGGACATAATACAAAGAAAAGGCATCGTGCCGAAAGTATAAAGGCTGTGCCCGATGAAACCGGTGGCAAACGGGAAATACCAGACTGAATAAAAAATTATTCCTGCCAGCAGCAAAAATCCCATACGTCGGCAGCACAAAATTCCCCATACAGTCGTAATCCACAAAACAAGATGAAAGATGCTTAATGCCAATTGCTCAACCGTTACCGCTTTAATTGCAAGGAAAGGGGCCGTAAATGCAGGAAAATAATATTCAACCGCGTTTAAAATAACTTTCTTTATGAATAAAACAGGATGATTTCTTATATGCTCTGCCATTTTTTTGTTGGCAAGCTCTTCCAGATTGATGTCCTTAAAACCTTTCCAGTGTGTCTGTGTTTGTTCAGTACCTTCTATTCCGAGAATGCGCAGGCTCGCATCAATATAAGTTTCATCAGGTCTTTGCGGCTCGGGTTCAATCCCAGCCCAGTGAACATTGCCGTTGAAATACGCAAGTCCACCACCGCCGGATACAGGAATAAACTTATGAAAGACAACCCAGTTTCTATAAGTCCACGGAACAACAAGACATATCACAACAACTCCCGCAACAACCGAAGTCAAGATTCTTTTTTCCTCCCTGACAGCCGCAGTAATAAACAGAGCCAAAAGAAAAAGCAAAACTAGCGGCAGCATGGCTGCATGTGTAAGCGCCAGAGCTGCACCGGCAGCACCAATGATTAGACCAGTTTGCAGCGGCTTGAAACTTGTCTTATCAAACAGCTCCATTGTCGTAAAATAAGCAAAAATCAAATATAAAAATGTCTGCAGAATCGGCGTCATAGGATTTTTAGCGTTCCAGTAAACCCAGGGATTTATCAGAAAAAGCAGAAGTGCAACTGCTGCCACAATCCGGTTGTAGAGCCTGTTAGCTATTTTGAATATCGTCATCCCGATAAAACCGACAAGGATGCTCTGTGGAATTACGATAACATACCGCTGCAGAGGTTCCGGGAAGAGCGCTACCGGCACAAGAAAAAACGGATACAACGGCGGACGGTGAAAAACAGCAGGGCCGTCTTTTCCAAATACGTATCCGAAACCTGCAGCGAGACTCCTTGCGAGCTGGATATAGCCATCATTACCTGCGCCGAAATTTTTGCTCAAACCTGTAATCGGCGAAACTACAAAAAGAATAAAAAAACCCAAAACCAGACAGGCCAAAAACGAAATCCAAAACGCCTGTCGGCTGTTTTGGGGCAGTAGTTTTTGCAAAGACTTAATCATTTTTTCCATGCAACTATATAAATCTGCGGTCCTGATTTAATAAAATCATGAAGATAAAAGAAGATATTTGCAACTTCAAAAACAATTTTTTTGCGAAGCGTAAGCTCACCTTCAAGATAATTCTGTCGCACCCTTTCAAATTTCAGATTCGTAAGATACTTTTGCAAGGTAAAGAATGGGAAACCCCAGAGCCGCGATTTTACAATCTCAAAGCCCAGATGCTTCAGAACCGTCTCCAGATGGGCAATCTCAAAATGCTGGGTATGGCCGGTATATCTGTCGGAGGCATGAATTTTGCCCGCCTGTGTTGTAAGAATAACTCTGCCGCCATCGACTAAATTGTCTTTTATCCAGCTGAGAATATGAAAATAATCCTTTGTATGCTCAATCACTTCGCTGCAGATAATAAAATCATACTTTCGCAACAGTTTCGGGAAAACCTGGGCATATAAATGAGGACTTTTTATTTCTTGCTTCGCTATTTCAATGGCCTTTGCGGAAACATCACATCCTGCAAGCTGGTTATCCGCCAAGCTGAAAACCTTTTTGACTTCGCTTAATGTGCTGCCCTCGCCGCAGCCATAATCAAAAATAAAAGTATCAGAACCAGCACCATATTTTTTCAATTCATTTATGATAAATCTCCTTCTATGTCGTACGGTCGGATAGTAAGGATATGCTATACCTGTGTCAGTCCAGTAGACATCAGGGTTATAATCGGGATTTTCATCTTCTTTTCGAGCATAAGCATCGGTGAGGCTTTCAACCGCTGTCAGTTTCAACTCATGATATTCCTCTTCACTGTTGATCTGCCAGATATTGTCCTTTGTTGTAACGCCAGTTACTATGTTCTCAACGGCCGTCATCGCCGTAAGCATCGAATGGTCCTGATTGTTATAGCGATGCATACCGTTTCTGCCGATCAGAAAAAGATTATTGAAGCCGTCTGTATAATTTCTTATGACGTCAAAATTATCATAACTACCGAAATAAGCAGGATAAGTCTTTTCTACCCTTATGACAACGCCATCAAGTATATCCTCTTTTTCAATTATGTTAATTTTTACAAGCTCTGCGGCCGCAAATTTTTTGAATTCCTCATCCTCCATACACCAAAGTTCGTCTCCCTCATTACAGAAGTATTCAAGTCCCAGCCAGACGGTATTTTCGTCGGCAACCATATAAGGGCTCCAGTTGTTAAATATCTGAAGTCTGCCGATATTGACATCCTTTTCCTGAATGTAAATCCAGTTGTCCGGTATAATATCATTTATAGTTCTTATATCGGTGTCATTCTTTATTTTCATTTTTTTTACCAGAAACCCGACAGTAACAAAATCCCTATAACACAATCCTGCCGCAATTTCTCTGACATTTTGGGGAACATCTTGTCCCATCGCCTCTATTAAATCCCTTACAGGCATACTTGAAAAAACGAAATCGGCCTTAAATTCCTTCTGCTCTCCCGTTTTTTCATTTTTGACTTTTAAAGAAATAATCTTATCATTTTGACTCTTTATGCCTACTACCTTATGGCTTAGATAAATCTGGCCGCCTTTTGACTTTACAATATCCGCAACTTCTTCCCATAATTGACCGGGGCCGTATTTGGGATATAAAAACTGACTTATCAGGCTGGTTTCTATTTCTTTTTGACCTATTGACATATCCCTGCGAACAACTGCTTTAACAGCATGCTTAATTGCCCTTGTTATTGAAAGCCCCTTTATTCTCTGGGCACCCCACTCGGGGCGAATTTTGTCACAACTCACCCCCCAGACCTTTTCGGTGTAATCTTTAAAAAATGTTTTGTAGAGTTCTCTGCCAAATCTATTAATTAAAAAATGCTCAAGCGATTTTTCCTCTTTTATGGGAAAGATTCGTGCTTTTATATAACTCAACGTTATCTTAAACGTCCTGAAAATTCCAAGATTAGCCACCGTCCTTAAAGTCAGCGATATGGGATAATCAAAAAACTTCCGCATAAACAGTATTCTCGAAATTCTTTTTCGAAGCAGCATCACCTTATCCTGCTTTTCGGGGTCGGCCCCGATGGGAAAGAGATTTAGCCAGAATTGCATCACTCTGTCGGATTTTGAGAAAAACCTATGGCCGCCGATATCGATACGATTACCTTTATAGTTAACGGTCTTCGAAATACCCCCAATATCTTCGGTCTGTTCAAAAATTATCGGCTTGATATCGGTCTTATTGAGCAACTCGAAGGCAGCGGTAAGTCCTGCAGGCCCTGCACCGATAATTATAGCGATTTTACTTGAAGAGTGATTCTCTGACATGAACTTTAAGGCTTCGGCTGCGGTACTTTCCAGATTTTAATTTCAGGACTGACCATACAACCGGTAGCAAGATATTTTGAATCCGGTGAAAATGCGATTGAAGGGATAGTAAGGTCGCTCACATGAAATGATGCGATTTCTTTACCGGTATTAATGTCCCAGAACCAGATGGAGCCGGCCGGCTCTGAATCTGCCGCCAGCACTCTGCCGTCGGGACTTACAGCAATACAGGAAATATTTTGCTTTTGATGAGCACGCCCCTTATACAGCGGCATTTCAAAAACCTTTATGGTTTGCCCTGTTGCTGAATCAAGAGCAATAATATACCTGACTTTTTCAGCAACAAAAAGCATTTTGCCGTCAGATGAAAATTTCACAGAAGTAAACCGGCCATACTCGGGAAAAACCTTTTCCCAAAGGACATTTTTATTTTTTACATCTGTTACAAAAATCCAAGCTTGACCTTTTTCGCCTGCACCAGCGAAAAAATTGCCGTCATCGATTATATCAAAATCATACACCAGAAAATCCTCTGCCTTCATATCCTTCTGGAACACAAAGGATATACCTTTCAATTCGGAATCAAACAGACCTAATTTAAACCAGCCTTTTTGTGTGCCTTCTTTAAAAAGCATTGAAGCTACGCCGAATTTGCCATTGGATGAAGTTTTTATCTTTTTACATTCAGCTCCATAAGGCAAAGATAAGCTTGCCAGTTCTTTATCCGCTTTTAGATTGGTTATGATGAGCTTTCCGATACCGGCTGAAGCATTATAGATAATTTTATCCTCCGCAATTGGAACTGCCGTCTGGGCATTCGGTCTTGCAACGACCGGCCAGATAGATAAATCATTCCATTGCCATACGTAAATGTGGTTATTTTTTGAAACGGCAACGAGTTTATCATCAGCAGTAAAAATACTGTCGGTTCCTTCGATAGGGCCTTGAAGCCGGCGTGATAAATTACTCCTCAAATTGGATAGCACCATCAAAAAAGTAAAAGTCAAGATTGCAATTAAGGCAATGACAATATTACGACTTTTTTTAGTCATTATATTTATCCTTTTTTGTTAAATCCTTTACATAAATATTGCTCAAGATACTATGACTATCCACTTGAGCAGTCAATTCAAATCCACATTTTTTATATAACTTATTAGCAGATTGATTGTCCGATGCCACCAACACTTTAACCTGTTTAATGCCCCTTTTCCGGTATTCTTCAAAACCGATCCGAACGAGTTGAGTCGCCAGCCCTTTGCCCTGTGCCTTAAGTGCAACGGCTACTGAAAGAAGTTCTGCTTTTGGCAGATTAAGCTTTTCAGCTTTTGAAGGATAAAAAAGATTCTGAAAAATTCTCTTAATGATTTTGGGAGATAACAATTTAATACTAATAGCACAAATAAATAACAAGCTATATTTTCTCAACGCCAGTTTATAAAGACTTTTTAAATCATCAGTAAACGCAACGAAACCCAATACTTCATTATTTTCTTCCGCCACCAAACAAAAACTTTTCTCATGCTGCAAAATAGCTTTATACAAGCAAGTTAAAAATCGCAGACCAAGAGAACTGATAAAACCGGCGGAGATGCCTTGAATATGCAGTTTGGCACATTCTTTCACAAATCTTATCTCAAGGCGGCGGATAGATATTTTAGACATCTGGAATCAACTCTTTAATCGGTGAAAAACTAAACTCTGAAAGCAATCTATCGATTTTGCCTTTTACCGTCTGCCTATTTCTCATCTGCGATTTGTGAAATTTAAAGGCTTTTATTTTGCCCTGACCAGTAAGATTGTCTAATTTCAATGGCACTATATCTGTATCAATTTCATAAGGATGCATATAGATAATAGCCGGGCGGTTTTTTTGTATATGCCCTATAGCCCATTTTGTATAGAAATATGGTAAGTGCCTCATATACCCCCCACCAACCCCAAGCTCCTTTATACCTAATGATATAGTTGACATCGGCACTTCAATAATACTTTCGCTGGACGGCAGGTTTACCTGATGAATCTCTTTTTTGAAACCCGGCCAACCATAACGTCTGCCCTGCATCGGCGATATGCTTGAATCGTAAACGAAACCTTCTTCAGCAAGGACTTCCAACGCCCATTGAGTATCTTTGTTTATTGAAAATGCAGGAGCTCTATGGCCAATTACATTTTGTCCCGACAAATCTTCAAGCAGTTTTTTGGCATCGCTCACCTCTTTTTTAAATTCATCTCTGGTAAGCTTGAAAATCTGCCTATGATAATATCCATGAACTCCGATTTCATGACTTTGTGACGCGATTTCTTTAATAAGGTTTGGAAATTTTTTAGCAACCTCACCAAGGATAAAAAATGTTGCCTTGACTTTGTATTCATCCAGTGTCTTGAGAAACCATCCGGTATTCCTTACGACCGCATCACTGGGTCCTGTGTTAATATGCAGCCAATCCCGTGAAAAAATACTCCAGTAATCCTCGACATCAATGGTAAGTGCATTTAGCATAAAACTGCTGTGCGGTAAATTCTCCAGTGGTCAAATCAATACTACACCAAGTTACGGCTGATATACGGACCAAGCAGATTTGCTGTCCATAGCGGTAGCTTTTTCCACATTTCAGTTTTCTTCTGGTACTTTGGGGTGTCGGGGCTGAGAATGGACAATTGACGGCCGGGACGGACCCAGTACTGATAGTGCAGCTCAACTGGTTCTGGGCCCCACTGCTCCTTGAACTGATATGTGCCGCCGCCAATCGTGCATCGCCCAAAGTCAAAATATGTCGCACCTGCAAGACAAGAATATTTTATAATCGACCAGTATAACAAATTGTTGGGGCATAGATTATTGTATTCCACTAATGTTGCCGCCCAGGGAATTTCGACAAGCCCGTTATAGCAAATAACAAAACCAGCCCCAATTATTACTTTGTCTAAACGCACCATAAATATCTGACTATAGTCTGGAAACCCCTGCAAAATACTGTGCATAAGCTTACGAGGATAAGCAGGTGTGCCGAGCTGATGCATACGAATGGCATAGACCCTGTAAAAGTCATCCAGAAGTTCACTTCGGCCATTAGCAACAATAATGTTGGATTTTTCAGCCTTGCGCACCTGATTTCTAACTTTAGGGTTGAAGGATTTCCAGATTTCCTCAGGGTCAGAAGAAAGGCGAAGATGCATTGATATTTTTCCTTTGCGAGACTCGAGGTTATATGACAGCGGTTCGCTATTGCGAAATTCTATTGACTCACAATTAAGCCGCTTTGCCAAATCCACAGCAAACTCAAAGAGGGCATCGCGAGCCTCCGGACTGTCCGCAAGCATGCCGCCATAATTACTGATTCCCTGTGATACCATATGATTACCAAATAAAAAACTTCGGATATGCGTCAGGGGCAGCACTCCGCACACCTTATTATTGTCACGTGCCACAAGGTAAAACTGTTTTTGACCGGTCGCCTGCGCAACCATTACGCCCCAGGCGGGCAAGTGACAAATTTTGGCGTCCGGCCTTTGAGAAACAAAGGCATCACAGGCCGGGTCAGGAAAATTAAGAATCGTGATTTCCATCCAGATATTTCTCTGCAACGTCTTGCTTGTTGGGAAAATTACAAATCATTTCAGATAATTGCTCCCATCCTTTTTTATCAAATACGGATGTCTCGTATTTGGCTTTCGATAGCAATTTCTTCATCTGTATTTTTACTATCTCTTTAAAGCCGGCTTTCTTCATACCTCGAATTGAAGCGAGGTTTTTTTCCTCAACATCTATAAAAAATTCGTCAAAACCATCTGATGCCAACGTTTGGTTCATATAACGAATTATGTTTGGATAATAACCTTTTCCACGTGCCCTTTTGACAGTAATTGCGTTGTAAAACCATGCTTGATTAGACTTAAGATTGAACGTCAAACGCAATCCATCTATATATCTAGCACCAAATTGTGCCCAGAAATAAGTGGCGATTCCCCCATCATCTATAACAGCAAAACATCGCTCACCTCGACCAAATCTTCTACATATATTTGCTCGGCTCAAATACATAACAGCCAGCATCTGGTCAATATCAGATAATACCAGTTCTTTTATTTCAAGAGTCGGATCTGGCTTTTCTGCCTTTTCAGGCAGCAGCTTCATTATAAACCTGGTTCTGTTTTCTAAAAACCAACCGGTCGCAGTAGTCCAAACCCGTCTCGATAATTCCAGCCAACTATGATGCCGAACAAATTTAAGGACAATCCCTGCGGAAGCAAATATCTGATTGCCGTTTTCTTCGCTTTTTGCTAATCGGTTTGTTTTCATCGCGATACGCAACTCTGCGAAAGCTCCGCTGATCCCCGCCAAACTAAAATATATCTTCCTTCTACTTTTTTATTACGGATTCGAATAACGCCTCGAATCGTTTTACCCCAATTTTCAGGGAAAGCTCCTGCTGGTAAAATCTTCTGCCATTCTCTCCCATTGCATCCAACTGTGCCTGGGGCATTGACTGAAATTTTTCGACCACTTCTGCAATGCTTCGGGGGTTACCAGGTTCACATTTCAGTCCCGCCTTAGCCTTTAAGACCAGGTCTGCCGCATCTCCCGCAACCGCTATAAGGATTGGTTTTCCGACAGACAAATAAGCCTGAATTTTTGATGGAATAGTTATTCTAAACAGGGGATTATCCTTCAACTGCACAAGCAATACATCTGCCAGACTCAGGATACTGCCCATTTTGGGCACCGGCTGACGTCCGATAAATAATACATTTTTTAGCCCCATATCTTTGGTTTTCTGTTTGAGAGAATCGGTTTCGCTGCCATCACCAACAAAAACAAATTGAATATCAGGGTGTTTAGGCTGCAATATGCCTGCGGCATCAATAACCGTATCCAATATTTGCACATTGCCAATATTTCCTGCAAACATAACGTTGAAGCGGTTCCTCAGACCCAATTCATCTGCTAAAGCCGCATCTTTTTCTGCCGAACAAATGCTGCTGTCGTCACACCAGTTATATATGACTTCAATTTTTTCTGCGGGGACGCCTCTTTTGCACAACTCTTCTTTGAATCCGGGCGACTCAACAATAACTTTCCGAGCCATATAATAAAGAAAATTGCAGCATTTACCGGCAACCCATATGCCAAACTTGTTATTGAACATGCCTGATTGCAGCAATGAATCGGGCCAGAGGTCCTGAATGTCATAAACAAAAGGAACTCTCCGTAATAATTTCATAAAAATAGCCGGAAGACAGGAGGTGGGTGGCGGATGATAAACATAGGCGACATCGGCTTTTTTTGTTGCACAGAATCCAATCGTTGCTGCGGAAACGCCAAAGCTCGTATAGTTTAAAAAACGCCGAACGGACGACCTGTCGCGGCTTGGATATAGTGGAACGCGCACCACTGGGACACCGTCCATTTCCTCTCGCTGCAGCAGCCGGAGGTGATAACCCTGATAAATCTCACCGTAAGGATGATTGGGAAAACCCGTCAGCACTTCCACTTCGTGTCCCAACTCCATTAGCTTTTTTGCAAACGGCAGACCTTTAAGAAATGGTTCAGGCTGAAACCACTGTGTAATTAATAAGATTCGCATTTTTAGACAAGGCCGTTAAATTTAATATTGTCTCACTCTTGTTTTATCGCTCAACATATAAAAAACTTATTTCAGTTGTTTTTGTTCATCCGCCGCATTATACCCCTCGAACGCTACACGCTTATACGTGTCCTCGTGGACCGGATCATGTTGTTCAGACCCGTATGATACTATCACAGCGACTTCTTTATTTTCGTTTATCAACGCATGTGCCGTTCCCGGCCCGGCATAAACAATTTTCGGGCTTTTAGGCGATATCCTGACCGCCATCTTGGCGCCCTTTGAATTACTCAGAAGCACGATAGCCTCACCATGCACACAAGTAAACCATTCCCTCTTATTTAGATGGTAATGGTCGCCTCGGCGCTGGTTGGGCTCAATCGAAAATGTGTAGAGTTGTCCTTGTCCCGGAATTTGCGCATCCTTAAAACGCAATATTTCAAACAACATCCCCCGTGAATCCACATAAGAAGTAAGGTCACGAACGTCAAACGGCTCTTTCCATTCTGATTCAAAAGTGTTCATTTATTTTATATGTCCTGTTTATTTTAGACATGCTTCTTATCAGGATCTCCCCATGTCCTTTCATCTATTACCTTATTCATTCCGAGAATAATCCGGACAACCTTGGACGAGACATTCAAGGGCGTATACTCCCACGGCATGGGAGATTCATCAAGGTTCACAGGTTCGCAAGTCGCTATTTTTACAGATGTAAGAACACTCTCTGGCTCCAAGCCGGTTATCACACAATGCCCTGCATCAATGGATTCTGCTTTCTCGGTGGACTTTCTTATGGCAATCGCCGGAAAGTTCAAAATACTCGAATCCTCGTGTATCGTACCGCTATCGGAGACAACACAAAATGAGTTTATCTGGAGCGTGAGATAATCTATCAAGCCGAAGGGCAGATGCCAGTTTATTCGACTGTCCGCGATATCAAGAAGCCCTTGGGTCTCCAGACGTTTCTGAGTGCGCGGATGTGTCGAAACCACAATTGGCATATTATAGTGCTCCGCGAGCGCGTTATAACTCCTCACCATTTGATCAAGACAGCCCTTCTTATCCACATTCTCTTCCCTATGAATACTGGCGGTTATGAATTTCCCTTTCGTCAACTTTAATTCGTCGAGAATACGAGATTTGCTGAGTTTATCACGCATATAGGCATAGACCTCGCGGATAGGACTGCCCGTAACAAAGATACGACTTGGATGTATGCCCTCACGAAGCAGGTTCCTCCGGCTGTATTCCGTATAAGCCAGATTCAAATCTGCCGTATGGTCTACTATCCTGCGATTCAACTCTTCAGGAACGTTCTCATCGAACGACCTGTCACCTGCTTCCATGTGGTAAATAGGAATCTTCAGGCGTTTTGCGTTAATAACGGAAAGGGCCGAGTTTGTGTCGCCCAACACCAGGACGGCGTCCGGTCTAACCTTATCCATCACTGCGCCGGTTTTGCTGATAATATTGCCGAGCTGTTCATGCAGGGTGCCGGCTTTGACATCCAGAACGTAATCGGGGTCACGAAGATCCAGGTCCTCAAAGAAAACTTTGTTGAGTTCATAATCATAATTCTGACCTGTATGCACCAGGATATGGTCGCAATACTTGTCCAGTTTTTTTATTACACATGCCAGCCGGATAATTTCCGGCCTCGTTCCTATAATCGTCATTACTTTCATTCTTTGTTTCCTTTTGTCATAAATGGTCTTCGTCTACCATCCGCGCCGAATAATATCGCAGATACGTCCGACTTCGTCTTCATCAACCCACCATCCACAAGGCAAAGATAGTTCCCTCTCCGAAAAAGCGTCCACATTGGGAAGGTGTCGTTTTGACATCGAAAATATACTATATACATCATTTCTCGGATGTATCTGCCCAGAAGCTACACCTTCACGAGCCAATTTTTCGATCAGCGCCTCACGGTTTTCCACGATTATACAATATGCCCAGAAAATGGAATAATCATTCTTTAGATCACGTTTGACTAATGTTACACTAGGAATATTTTTGAGCAACTTCGTAAAAAGAACGCCATTGCGGTGAAAACATTCGTTTAGTCTTTCTGTATGCTTTATATTTTCAAGACCGATTGTTGCGGCAATATCGTTCATATTGAACTTATAACCCAATTCCTTTACATCTCGAAGCCAGGGATTTCCGCCTTCGGGATTCTCTCGGTCCACCCCGAACCACTTAAGTCTTTTTGCACGAGCAAAGTCTTGGCTGCTTTTACAGACCAAAGCTCCACCGTCGCCCGTAGTCATGTGTTTGATGGCCTGAAAAGAAAAACAGGCATAATCTCCATGGTTGCCGATTTTGACTCCTTTATACTTGGCGCCGAAAGCATGCGCGCAATCCTCGACAACCTTTATGTCATGCTTCCTTGCAATAGAAAGTATTTCATCCAGCCGTGCAGGGTCGCCCTCTTTATGAAGAACGCATATCGCTTTTGTTCGTTCATTTATCAGATGCTCAATATCATCTGGATTCACCATGCCTGTTTCAGGATCCAAATCCACCCAAACCGGAATACCTCCCAGTTCAAGGATTGGAACATTACTGGCCACACAGGTCAAGGGGGTCGATATGACCTCTGTACCGGGGCCTACTCCTGCCAAACGAAAAGCGAGCGTTAGCGCGGATGTGCAGGAATTAAGCAGAACAGTATTTGGATTTCCGACAAATTCGGAAACAGCCTGCGTCAAACGAGATACGTTTTCGCCTTCTGCTATATAGCCGGAATAGAGGGTTCTTTTCACGGCCATCTCAACGGAATCGGCCATGAAAACTTTGAATAAAGGTGTTGAAATGCTCATAAAATTTTAATCTCCTATGCAAAATGTCCAGTATATTTAACCCCGACTATTAAAATATTCATTCTTGAAATAAGGCACTTCAACATCTTTTCCAGGGCTCAAACGGCCTCTCAAATGAGACCCCATGAATCCAACCATTCCGGTTATACCGATAGTTTTGCCCATTTTAGACCTCTTATTTTCCTTCAGTCTTCCAGCTCTTTTTGTATTTCAGGCAGGCTCAGGAGAAGCTCTTCGACTTGCTTAACATTCAACCTCGTGGTATTATGCGAATTATATTCCTCAAACTCAACCTCTTTTTTATCGCCTTCGGTAAAGTAAAGAGCGTAATTCAGGTTACGGTCATCAAGTGAAATGCGATAATAATCTCCCATATCTTCTGCTCTGCGAAGTTCTTCCTTGGTAACCAGCGTTTCATACAGTTTCTCTCCGTGGCGTATTCCAATAATCTTCACTGGAACATCGGAATGAAATACATTTTTAACTGCCTGTGCCAAATCGGCCACCGTACAAGCTGGTGCTTTCTTTACAAACAAGTCACCTGGTTTTGCATTTTGAAAAGCAAAAAGCACTAAATCCACTGAATCACGCAACGGCAGAAGAAATCGCGTCATTTTCGGTACGGTAATTGTCAGCGGTTTGTTTCGCTTTATCTGCTGAATGAACAAGGGAATAACCGAACCTCGTGTGCACATCACATTGCCATACCTGACACAGGATACCACGGTACCAGTAGAATTTTTAGTTCTGGCAAAAGCCTGAGCAACTTTCTCCATAAGCGACTTGGTCATACCCATAGCATTGATAGGATAAACAGCTTTGTCTGTACTGAGACAAACTATACCTGCCACACTATTAGCAATTGCTGATTCTATTACGTTATGGCCCCCATGTATATTTGTCAAAACAGCCTGCATAGGGAAAAACTCACAAGACGGTACCTGCTTTAGTGCAGCAGCATGAAAAACATAATTCACACCTTTCATCACATTATCAACACTATCGCGGTCACGCACATCACCAATATAAAAATTCAGCCTTGGGTTATTATACTCGACTCGCATTAATTCCTGCTTGAGTTCATCCCGGCTGAATATCCTTATTTCTTTTACATCAGTCTCTAAAAGCCTGTCAACCATCGCACTGCCAAAAGAACCTGTGCCCCCTGTGATAAGGATGGTTTTTCCGGTTAACTGTTTCATATAATTCTCCGTATATAAGTTCGAAAACCAATCATTTTACCTTTATAATCATTCCTATGCAACTGTATACTTCCGCACAGATAAGTGTCAAAATTTCATAGCTGACAGTCCGCCAAAGACGAACACAATACGCTTATGGCTAAACCATCTATTTGTGCGTTTCTGCTAAGACGACGGGGGCTTTTGTGATTCTGCTGCCAGAATCTTCTGCATCGTCAGGTCCGATTCCCACTCGGCATCCTTGGATTTAATAAGCCTGTCGAGAGCCTCGTTATGCAGTTTTTGCTGTTCAGGCGTGAACCTGTAGCGAATCAGCTTTGCGGGCACGCCGCCGACAATTGCATAAGGCGGAACGTCTTTGGTAACAACGGTTCCGGCAGCAACAATCGCACCGCGTCCGATTTTGACGCCGGCTATAATAATGCAACCGTGACCTATCCAGACATCGTCTTCAATAATGGTGAGCAGTTCTTCCATCCCCTCGCGGCCGGTGAAACGCGTCGGCACACCCACAATATCAAAGCGATGGTCACCGCCAACAATGGCCACATACGACGAAATCATCGTGAAATGACCTATTTGCACATTAGCGTAAAAATGGGCTTTGACTCCTATAAAAACATAATCACCGATACTTACAGAATGCTTTTTGAAAATCGAGGTAGTGTCACAGATAGTAAAGTATTTCCCTACTGATTTGAAACGGTAACCACGAATTATGCCAATTAGCAAAACAAACCGTCGTTTTTGCCATTTTAGCCACGACACCAATTTTGGGGTTAGTGATAAATCTGTTTCCATCACTATTTTTTCGGCTGAATCAGTACATAAACTTTATTGAGGAACTGATATATGCCTTTCAGGCAGCAAAACATAATTGATCGCCTAATAATTACCAGAAGTCTTATTGCAGGATATTATTAGGGTAAAAAAGGCAAAATGGCTCACAATTATCTATCGCCCTATCGCTATATAGTTCTGACCTGCATAGTCCACAGTAACACAGGGATATGACCTGCTTTCAGGGATAAAGGTAAAGCCTTCTTTATAGGCGTAACCGTCCCGCTACAACCATAAGGTACAACCGCGGAGTATGACCCACCGCCACCGGTAGTAACAGGATTTCCCGGCAGACCGCTCATAATAACACCCGCAATGCCGGCCGTGCCGGAAATGGTAAACGTCTTCATACTTACCATCCAGTATTGCGCGAAAATCGCAAAATCCAGAAAATCCACTTTGTAATCGAGGTTCAAGTCGCGCTTTGAGGCATCAAACCAGTCGGGGTCGCTTGAAGTAGCAAGCCACGCATTACTAAAGATAAGCAAATCATCATAGCCCACCTTATTATCAGCGTTGAAATCTATTGCACCACCTGGTAAACAACCAAGCACTAAACGAACATCTGAAAAATTAACAGTTCCGGTATAACCGCCGGTTGTTAGAACATTTGGATAGAAAGAAAGCTGAATATCTGCCGCATCATTGCCCACAAGCCCTGTTACAAATACCTCATGCCATTTGTCATCGGCAAGGGCCGTATCGAAATTATGTGCCCAACTCATTGACCTGTTTCCGCCAACGGTACGCAGTGTCATTGATGGCCGCATTGCACCTGAACCACTGCTAACTCTTATTTTTGCGGTAAATGTAACCCAATTACCTCTGCATATATTCATAATATCTGGAGACATGCCCGCTTGGAAAACACAAGGCTGTGAATTTGCATCTGCTGCAGTAACAATAATTCTACCGCTTTGGAAGATTCCGCTTTCAGTTACAACAGTCAACGAGCCAGTTTTCGCACAAGATAACCAAGTCTTGTATGTCGATGACGCCATCGGCTGGTGCGGAGATGTCGCAAGTGGGGTCCCAGTCGAGGCCGCCTGTTGTGCTTTGCCAAGCATTTGCAAGTATGGCGAAATCTTTGAAGCCAACCTGCCAGTCTCCTGAAAGGTCCGCAGGAAAAGGAAAAGCATTTGGACAAACTTCCCTGAATAACTCTTTTACTTCATTGCCAGTTAATGCCCTGTAGTAAATGCGGCCATCATCAATCGCACCAGCAAAAGACGAACCTATAAGCAAATTACCCGAACCAGAAATATTGCAATCCGGCAAAACAGCAGTGAGCATAACCCAATTACCACTACCATCGGCTAATACAGAAACACCTTGACCACCGTTTTGATACAGCGATACATTTTTGGTTACACCTTGCACTACACAATTGGCGTCAAATACGCCGTTGTCTTTGAGATAAATCTCAAAATGATTACCATCATCTACAGTTCGGGAAAATATCACCTGTGAAGAAGAAGGTTGCCCGTCATCGGGCTTGACCCAACAAGAAAGGGTTAAACTATTGGATTGATAAGTGTTGTTCATATCTACATAATCTGAAGTGCCGTTGAAATATAAGGCATCGTTGACTTCGCCTACAACGTGCATATCACAGGAATCACGGACAGAAGTGCCGTAACAACCGGATTTAATATCTTCAATAAAATTATCAGGACTGTTATCGTCAAACTTATACCACGAATTACTATCTGATGGATATGAATAACCTTCCCAGTTAAGCATTGGATAAATTCCCGCCCGCATTCTCCAAAGACCGGAAGGACTAAAATCATAAGTAGCGTCTGAGTCGACTACGAAATCAGCAAAGGTTGAAACTTTCTGCATTTCGGCGGTTGTCTTTCCAGTTGCACCGGTATTTACTGCCGTTATGCCGCTTGTTGTCGTATCCCAAAAGCAACCAGTCGGCAAGATAAAAGTATAAATACCGAACCCTTTTATGTTTGCGTTTCCTGCCCCGAAAGTAGATATAGCACACCAGCAATTTGTAACGGTGCTTTGGTAAATAGACCCTATAAAACCGCCACCGTATTTGAATTTCAAAGTGCTGCTGTTTTCCTTGAGGTCAAATAGACTGCCGCGAGCATAACAATTACTAATTACATCCTTTGCTACTGTATATCCAAATGCACCGCCAACATACGCAACATTGCCTGAATAATTGACTGATATATTACAGTCTGCAAAACTATTATCTGTCATCGCATCAACATCATACCCGCAAATACCTCCAACACAAAAAATATTGCTGGTGGAACCACTGTTTGCAATAATATTCCCTCCACTGCTGGAATTGACTATAGTAGAACCGGTGTTATAACCAACGACTCCGCCGATAAGAACATCTTTATCTGTTATTGTTGTCGAGAAGTCTATTGTTCCACTATAATGACAATTATTTACTTCTAAGACGTTGTTCCCGATTTTTTGCATATCTCCGGCGATGCCGCCAACCCAACAAGGTGCATTAGGGTCAGCCGTCAGATTAGATATAGTAGCTGTTGACGTGCAAGTTATGACCCTTCCAATCTGACCTGCGGGACTCCCCCCCGTCTGGTGGCCGACAACGCCGCCAACGGCAAGATACGAACCGGCAGTTGCTGTTGCTGAAACCGAACCACTTGCTGTACAGTTAATTACTATTCCGTGATTAGCACCTGCAATAAGCCCAACTATGCCATAACGGCCGCCGTTTGTGTGTGTAAGAGTTACATTCCCATCGACAATACAATTTGAAATAGTTGCTCCATGAGTAACTTCGCCGACCAGTATCGCTGCATAGCTTTGTTTATTGGCATTTAGCGATGTGCCGACAACCGTTGCACCTGTTACGGTCAAATCTTTTATGATTGCCCCAGCACCACAATCGCAAAACATCGCAGTAGAATTATAGGTGCTTGGATTTTGTGCTATTGTGATATTACTGATGGTATGACCATCGCCGTCAAACGTGCCAGTGAATTTTTTTGTCGCCCTGTCCCCAAAGCCGTTAATATCGCCAGCTGCGGCAAAATCAATATCGGCAGTTACCTTAAAGTATTTAGCCCAGTCCGCAGATGTGGAAGCTAATGTCTGATATGCACTAACTGAATCAATTAAAATAGCATTCGCCTCATTGGCTCCGTCGCCACTCCCTGCACCATAACTACCTAAACACGGACTGACTCCGGCCAGCAAAAGAATAGCAAGAATTACAACTCCGGCAACTTCCATAAATTCAATAGGTTTTTCCATTCTTTTTTCTGTAATCATAAATCTTAAATCATCCCACCTATTCCACTTCGATTATGTATTCTTCGTTTTTTTTCGGCTTCTGGAAATCCAGATTTGCACTGAATTGAAGTTGTGCCGTTTTTCCCGGACTTATCATTCCTGCAAAAATACCAACATCATCAAAAGAATAAAATGCCGCAAATGAACGGTCCGTCGCTGCTTTTTTTGCACCAAAGTAACTTGCATTGCCATCAAAAACACATAGACCTACACTGTCCGCTGCCTCCCTCCCGTACATCTTATTATTGTAAACACACGTTGGCATGATAAATTGGCGAAGCATCTCCAAATCATCCTGCCAGAACATTTCATCACAGGCATAAGCAACCGCAGAATAGATGAGGCTGAACCATAGGATGCACAAAAGACCTCTCAAACGTAACCTCTTATTCACACATTGTCCTCCTGTTACTATAAATGGAAGTTTTACTGCCTTTTTTACAATATCGTAACAATTTTTCAGATTCAAGCTACTGTATCCCAGCTTACAAAATACCAAGATTAAAGACAAAAGTCAAGCCAAATTCGCCAAATTTTCGTTATGTCTTTTTGTCATAATATATCTCGCAGTATCTGCTCATCGCGTCCCTCACCGATGGTCACTCCATGCCCTATTATTACCCCGTATTCTACATAGACATTGTCATGAATCGTGACAGGTTTATTCTTGTCCCGCCCTGCTTCTATAGCTGGGACTCCGGGGATGTCAATTCTATGGTCTCCGCCGACAATCGCCACTCGTGTCACTAACATTACAAAATTACCGATGTTTATATTTGAATCAAACCAACATTCCGCTTCCACGAAACACTTATGACCGACGGAAATCTTTCCCGGCACAGGTAAACTGATGGAGCAAAATAACTATCGCGCCCATACCAGCTTCCCACTAAACACTCATAGCAGAAGCATGCGAATTTTTTTAAGAATATTTTTATCATCATTCATCTTGCATTATTAAGTCATAAAATGCTACTAACCTTTTTTCAACAAAACTCCAATTTAATCTTTCAGAAAAAGCCTTTTGTCCTTTACTGCCCATCTCCTTTGCAACGCTTATATTGTCTACCAGGTAGATTATTTTATCGGAAAATTCTTTCGCATCATCTGGTTTGATTGTAAATCCACAACCTTCATCACGGACATATTTTCGACCATGCGGCAAATCAGAAACCAAAATAGGTACTGCTTGTGACATATATTCAAATAGCTTTGTTGGAACTCCTGTTTGATCCACAATAGTATCTTGTCCAAGACTCAAGGCTACTCCTGCCTGACGTATGACCTTAGAAAGTTTCTTTCCGTCTACACCAGGTATAAACTCAACAACATCTTGATACTCAGGCAAAGCCATCTTTTCCAACATGACTTTTTCCTGGTAATCCGCAAGAAATCTCCTGGTAATTAAAAATTGTATATCTGGCCTTTGTTTTTTTACTTCTCTGACTATGTCAAGCAAGACAAAAGAACCCCTTGAAGGATCTAGTGTGCCAATATGAATCACTTTCTTATGCCTTTCGTTCCATTCCTCATCTGAAACAGGTATTGGCACAAAATTATCAATAGAAGCATAATTTGGAGTATGAATTACTCTGCATCCTAAACGAGAAAACCGATTTACGTGCGTTTCATACACTGCCGAAATATTGCCAATCAATTTAGCATTGAAAGTCTCAAATAAAAAGACCAGTAAAGCAAAAGGTTTACGAAGGACCCATATGTTAGGCAATTTTAACGAAAAAATAATGTCAAAATATTCGTGAATATCATAGATAAAAGGCTTTTTCGTTATAAACTTCAAAAATACTGCAGGCATAAGAAGATCGGGGTCGTGAAAATGATATATATCTGCTTTTTGCCGATACGCCTCTTGTGCGATCCTAATAATAGTTTTTAATCTTTGCCACTTTGTTTTCCATTTTTTAAAACAAATTACCTTTACTCCTTCTTCAGTATAGTTTTCACGATCAGAAATTGCGATTAATGTCACATCCCACCCATTTTTTTTTAATGAACAGCATTGTCGATTAAAAACACGGAGGTCTTTAGCCGGATGCATTGTGAACACACATACTTTTCTTTGTTTATTCTGGTCCAATTAAAATTCCTTCCTAAAATGGAGATACAAGCAACTAATATTTATCGCCAAGAGCATTGAGTTTTTCTACACCAGTTGCACCTCTGACACAAGCAATAAAATGTTTTCCCCAAGCTGGTGTTTTTGGATTAATATGGGTCTGGATCGGTCAGATCGACGTAGATGAGTTTGAGTTTCGGGTTTTCGTGGAGGTCTTTGCAAAGGTGGTCTATGTGGCCAAGTATTAAAAGTAGAACTACGGCGAATAAGGCCGAAGACTTCATAGCCCCTGTCCAGTAGAAATCCCGCCAAATATGACCCGTCTTGCCCAGTTATCCCTGTCATAAGTGCCTTTTTCACTATCTCTCCTGAAAATTATTACTTATTGTCGTTATAATTCTCTCAGCTACTTTACCATCCCAAAATTTTGGAATTTTCCCTTCTGCCTTAAAGTTGGCAGACTTAATCTCGTTATAATTCCTTAATATATCATCAGTGTCTATATGTACGAGGCGGTTTGTTCCTTCGGTTAGTGTAATAGGCCTTTCCGTGTTTTCTCGCAATGTCATGCAGGGAATCTGCAAAATAGTCGTCTCTTCCTGTATGCCACCGGAATCAGTAATAACAAGTGCTGAATCGCTCATAAGTTTAAGAAAGTCAAGGCAGCCAACAGGGTCAAGAAGGATTAAATTCTCCATTACTTCAACCCTCTTGCCAAGATCTGTACCCTCAATATTTTTTCTCGTCCTCGGGTGGATTGGAAAAACAAGCTTTAAATCCTGTCCTATAACTTCAAACGCAGATATTATTTTTTCTAAATTTGCTATATCATCCACATTGCTCGGCCTATGAAGTGTTATTACCGCATATTTTTTCTTTTCAAGCTTCAACCTCTCAAGGATATCTGATTTTCCCGCTTTTCCTTTATTCAAAAGCAAGGTATCAATCATTACATTGCCGACAAAGTGAACCTTATCAGGATTAACGCCCTCATTCCTTAAATTATCAACCCCGGACTGTTCCGTCACGAAAAGCAGATCACTAATACTATCTGTCAAAAGACGGTTTATTTCTTCAGGCATTGTCTTGTCAAAACTTCTTAAACCAGCCTCAACATGGATAAGCTTTACACCGAGCTTAACGGCGACAAGCCCACAAGCGATAGTACTGTTCACATCGCCAACCACCAAGACATAATCTGGTTTAAACTCCAAAACAACAGGTTCAAACCTTTTCATAATTTCCGCGGTTTGTACTGCATGACTGCCTGAACCAACTTCAAGATTTACATCCGGCTTTGGAATTTCAAGCTCTTCAAAAAACAATTTGCTCATTTTTTCATCGTAATGCTGACCGGTATGAACTAAAAGTGTATGAAACTTTCCGCTTTCATTAAAAGCTTTCATTAACGGTGCAACTTTCATGAAGTTAGGTCTTGCACCGCAAACGCAAATTATCTTAATCATCGCCATTCCTGAAAATGAAAAAACTCATGAATGTCATATATTACTGGCTTTCGGGTGAATAGTCTTATAAATATAGCCGGAACAAGGAGGTCGGGGGCATGGAAATGGTAAATATCTGCCTTTTGTCTATAGGCCTTACATCCAATTTCCAAAATCGTCCGTATCCTTTGCCACCCTGATCTCCATTTCTTTATTCCAATTATTTTCACGCTGTCTTCCTCATAATCGCCGTCTGGGAAGATGCCGATTAAGGTGACATCCCAACCGTTTCTTTGCAAAGAGCAGCATTGACGATTAAAGATGCGAAGATCTTTCGCTGGGTGTATTGTAAATACGCATACTCGTCTTCTTTTTACTTTATCCATACGTACTCTTCATTAGTACAGTGCTTGTGATGACCTGATTATACATTCTTTAATTGCGTGGAATCAGCTCTACCTGTCAAAACCCAAGTCCTTTAAGTATTTAACCCCTGTTGCACCGCGAACGTAGGCTATAAAATGTTTACCCCACGCCGGTGATTCGTGATAAAAAGGCGCCGGATAAAAAGTGATTATTTTTGTATGGTCGTAAGGAGCATACACCTCAGGATATTTTGCAAACCATGGATGGTTTAATTCATATCCCAGCTGATATGAATAAATCAAATCGTAATCCCAATCGTAATCCCAGTTGTTTTCTGTTTCGAGCCCACGTCGATACCCTGAGGCAAGCGCTATCCCTACGGTCACCTCTTCAATGCCAAGCTTCTCTGCCAAAGCACAGGTCCTTCGGTGCTGTTCGCGCATCAATTCCTGTTCGGGCACCCTAAAAAATGCGGTAGAGAGAGGCGACTTTATTTCCTTACCGGTAAAATAAGGGGTTTTGCCCCACGAGGTGCCGCCCATTTTCAACACTCCACGGCAATGCCATTGAATTCTCACACCCGGGAAAATTGATTCTGCCTTGAGGTGTATTGCATCAAGAGCCTCACGTATGGCATCATTCCATTTATCATCGTTCTCCCGTATATAAAACCGTTCCGAATCCAGCAATATCGCGCCTATTTTCACATCGCTGCCGTATTTCTTATTTGCGTTGGCCACCCAAGTCTTGATTTTCATCATCCGCTCGGCAAAAAAATTAATTTCAGCATAGTAAGTTGGCCCCCTGTCGGTCGGAGGCAGGTCTTTACCGAATTTCCTATGCCAGGGACTATAGTTAACGCCAATCGAACAAGGTATCTCAGGCTTGGTTTTGTTAACTCTGGCACATGTGTAAACGCAGTTGTCAATCTGCTTCTCAGTACCCGACTCACCCTGAACGCTCAAAGAACGCATTATCCTTGCCAATTCATACAGAAGGCCACTCTCATACTCATCGAGTAAGTTGCCTTCCATGGTCCATGAAAAGTGTACTTTGGGCAAAGGTTTCAACTCGCGTAATTTAGCCATAATATTTGGGTCAACTATGCTTGGCCCCCTTTTAGACTTTTCTGCACATTGACCTACGTTTACGGCCACAACAAAGAAAATGGCTGTTAGCTCAATACAAGCCTTTATTCGAAAGGACCTCTCGCAGCAGTCTGCAAAATAGCTCGTCATTCTGCGTTTTTCATAAGGCTTGACCGCGAGATCCGGGAAAATGCTCTCCGGCAAATGCCTCGAAGGACGTAAAGCCCATCACCCTGAATAATATACCAGTAAGCACGGCAGATATGCATAGCCAATACCACCAGCTTTTCCGGCCAACTCATACAACAACCGATTGTCACGATTATCCAAAAATTCCTTTTGTAATCCCCACGAATAATGAACCTTTGGAAGGGGGCGTAAATCTTTGATTTTGTCCAGCAATACATCGTTATTCAAAGGCAAGGCTTGGGTTGCCTTGCAGACCGCGAAAAATATTACCAGCAGCCAACATTTAACTTTGCTGAACATAATATCCTTCGTTATTCTGAACACACACATTATCTTCATATGCAGCTAATTCCTGTAATTTGTTGTTCATGCACCAACAGCATGCAATCACTAATCCGCATGTGAAAAACAAAAATCTATTTCCGTCTATATCGCTTGATTTCATCGATTGCAATAAATTGAAAACAACTAATAAGCCGGTCATATCAACCAATTCTTTAGCTTGAGGCTTGTTGTCAAAATAGAATGCAACTTCTCTGGCCACACGCCATCTCTGATAAATCCAAAACATAAATAATATAAACAAAAATACCCCTATTAAACCGTTCTCATAAAATAATTCCAAAATAATATTATGAGGATAACACCTTTCATCGGTACCGTAGTAATCCATCGCAAAAGAACCTGTCCCATGACCGAAAACCGGCTTGGAAAAAGCGTTGAAAAATGCCCAGCTAAATAGTCCACTGCGGGGCTCGATTGCTATTTGTGCCTCATACTGACTTTCAAACGTACTGACTATTCTACGGGTGCTCTCTTCGGACAATTTGTAAAATACCCCGATGACGGATATTAGAATTAAAAAACCGGCGACAAATAACCAGATGGAAGAAATCTGTTTACGAACCAGGAACAAAATTATTAAAATGCATAAAACTGCTCCGAAAAATGGCCCTCTTGACCCGGTAATCACTATTGCCGCTAACATAAAAGGAACGAACGCAAAATAAATTAACTTGGATTTTATAGTACTACTTATCATTAAAGCGGAATAAATAGCAATCAACATTGCAACAGCAATTCTGACAGCCGAATCGAGAGGGCTGGCCTCAAGAAATGACCCTCTTTGTTCCGCAGCAATTCTGACTACACCGGAATGAGGCGCTATTAAAGTTACTATTGCAATAATTGCTCCTGCAACAAATAACATAATCAATAATTCTTTAATATCTTTCATATCTGCCGCAAAAATTATCGGGGCCAGCATGGCTATTAAACCCAAAGTTGCATGACGTGTACTTTTCTGCCATCCGTAAATCGGCGCAGAAGTGCTCAATGATTCAATAAGCAGCATAACAGCTAACAATAGAAAACATATTACCGGTTTATTAATTAGCTTTGAAACATTTGCCCCTCTTCGAATGAATACATACACCATGGTAAACAGAAGAAAAACGGCGCATAAAACAGTATAATCAAAAACTCGAAAGAAAGGTATATACAGTATTAATACTGTCTTGATAAATCCAGCCGTCAGGAAAAATCCTAAGGAAATTGAAGGATATTTCAGCGAAACCAGAACTGCTATCAGAATTAAAACTGATGCGATTAATATCAGCATTTTCTTACAGTTCCTGTTAAATATAAATCCTGTAATTTATTAAATTCCATTTCCATGCGTTCGTCCCACAACTGGAGATACTCCTGTGCGAACCTTCTGGCGGTTTTGGGCTACCAATCGCTACCAAAAAACCGGAAAGAAATAATAATATTATCATTAATTTTATATCTTTAGGTTTTTGAGAAAAAAATATCGGCGATAAAAACGTAATGAAATTAAAGGTTATAAAACTAACACTTTTTCGTAGTCCCCACATAGGTGAAGATGTATACAACGTAACACAAATTTTCTTTGAACACGATCCCCAGATGTTCTAAGTTCCCGGCACAAAACTAAAGGCGCAAAAAAAGAAATAGAACCTAATACGGCAACTCGTGATGCCTTTTCAAGACCATAGATTGGAGCCGAAGTGTACATTAGGCCAAAGAGCAAAATACCCGCTAAGGCCATAAAGAGGACCGCTGGAATGCTAAGTATATCAACTATTCGTCCGCCGTTTCGCAAAAAAATGTATGCCAAGGCAAGCAACAATAATATTCCGCATAGTACTGTATAATCAAACGTCTGAAAAAAACTGAATCTCAGCATAAGATTTGTCTTGATGAAGCTTGTTGTAAGAAACAGAGCCAACGCAAATAGCGGATACTTGATCGAGGCAATTAAGATGATAATTCCTAAAATTACAGCAAGAAAAATTAACATTTTTTAACCTCTACTGCTTGTTGGGCGCATTTTGGTTAAGTACACCCAAAAACTCTTTTTTTAAGTTTTGCATATGGGCATCTACCGTAAAAACGTCGCACAGATTCCTCGGATAACATTGAAAATATCTCCCTGCGCAGTATACCAGAAAGCCCTGCGAATGAACATAGTTGATACACAAGCTTTTCCGGGTATCCAGACATCTCAATTAAAACATACGCGGAGCCCCAGCACCGGTTTGCAGCAGCTTGATTAGTGCCTCAGTAGCCTCAAAGGTATCCCGAAGTTCATGGATTTGCACCGTTTTGCTGAAACCGAATGACGGAACCCGCAACACGGCAGCGATGTTTTTTACAAGAACCCTCGCACGCAGCAGCCAGACTGCCAGATAATGCCAAGAGAACGCCATCGTCGCCTCCAGTTTGCTTGCGGTGCCGGGCGGAATTGATCTGAATAAATTTCTGACAATAAGGGAATAAAACTCTGGTTCGAAGACCATGCATTGCGCATGAAGCAGCGGAAGATTAAGCATGCCCAACAAATCTTCCCGCTTTGTAGCCTTGAGGGCCTGAACGACATTTTCAGCCCATACCGTGGACCCGGAGTAATATTTTGGAACTATTGTTGACCAAACATCCTTGTATCGCTGTGGGAGATGAGGAAACTCATCAAGAAGACCTGCGCTCTTCCGCATTATTACCCCCGATGCCGGCAAAGCGCCTGCGCCACAGCCAGATATGAACAGAGGATAATCCACTTTGCAGTAGCGGCCCACAAATGCAGAAACCGCTACAGCACCTGCCATATCCGGACATGGGCCCGGGAAGTAGCAGCCCGCTTCCTTTCGAACCTTTTCCAAACACTGCCGCCGGACCACTCCATGGTAAATCAGGGGTAGGTTGCAGAGATTCAAACCGCCCCGTTTCAAGCACTTCACGACTTGCTCGCCAGAGTCGAGATATAATATTTTGCCCGAATAGGGTTTGACTACCAGCGTAGATGCAAGACGAGATCCAAACACTCTGGTCCTCACATCCGGCCACTTGTAAGTCGCACTCGACCCTAAAACCGCATCGAGTCCTGCCGTGTTTGCTGCAGCAACTACTTGAAACAACTCCGGATTTATACAGTCATCGTCGCCGATAAACCCCATAAACTCACCCTGAGCTTTAGCTGCCGACAATTCGAAATTATCCGCCCCGGAAATTGCCCCCTTTATCCGAAAGTATTTAAGCCTGGGATCATATTTTCGCCGGGATACGTATTCTTCCAGCTCATCATTGTCACTATTGTCGTGAATGACAAGCTCAAGAGGCTCTTTGCTGAGTCCCAGTATACTTTCAATAGTCGGCCCCGCATACTTGGCCCTATTACGAGTTGGTATAACAATACTGAGTAAGGGAAGGGTTTTAGTTTTACATTCCATAAGACACTCCAAAAAATCTGCAAGATTGTTTCATAAAAACATTGCGTAGTTCAGGGATGGCCGCTGCTGTTGCTGTGGCGGCCACACACCATACCAGCCCGATCAAGCAAAACGTCAATAGCCGGGAGTCAGTATGCGGTACAAGCCAGCGACCAAGCAACACGAACGGTAGCGCAGTAAGGAACGGTCGCCCCACGCCCCGCAGGCACCATCGCCGCAACTCACCCGGCAAGAACCGGCGATGAAGGAAATACATAAACGGAGGCAGGGTGAAAAGATTCATGACAAGCCACGAAATCCCAGCGCCCACGATGCCATATTTCATGATCAGGACAATCAACAGGGGTGTAATCAAGACAACTGAAATGATGCCAATTTGCAGGTTCAATTTAATATTACCGTGCGCAAGGGCGAGATAGTATGGGACAACCGCAATGGCCTGCATCATTTGACCTGCGAGCAGAAAGGACGCTGCCAGCCCCGCCTGTTGGGCTGCAGTAGCGGAACCCGTCCAAGCGAAAATAAAGCGGCCCGCAAATAATGCAATGGTCAGCCCTCCCGGAATAATGGCAACGGCTACCAGCTCGCACGTTCGATGGTAGAGCCGTGTAAGACCGATGCGGTCGCCTACCGCAACCAGTCCCGTGAAACGCGGAAATACCGCCGAGGCGATGGGGCTGGCCAGCGTGATGGGGGCCGAGGCGAACGCCCAGGCAAGCGTATAATATCCGAGCATCTCCAGCGACAGCATCTTGCTGACTGCCAGCTTATCAGTTTGACACAAGAGGGTGGCAACAACAGTCATGCCGGCCATGCCCGCCGCATAACGCCACGTGTTGCGAAACACCTGCCACTTGAACTGCGGGCGGAGCTGGCCCGGACTAAATGACAGGGCATCCCAGAGACTGAGACGAGCGAAAAAACAGTAGACGGCATTGGAGATCAGTTGCCACAAAGCGAAGGCGAAGATCGTCGGAGAACAAAGCCACAAGACCAGAACCGCCCCGACTCCACGGAAGGCACCCCACGCGATCTGAATGGAATTCGCCCGGACTTGTCTCTGTAATCCCATCAGCCCGCCAATATACAGCCCAGAAGGCAGTTGGAGAGCGATTGAAACCCCCATCAATCGGATGGCTGCGGCCATTTCGTGCGGCTGCAAAACCTTGGAGCGCAGCCAGTGTTCGGCAATCAGCGGGGCCAAAGCCCAAATTATGACCGCTAACACTGAAGAGATATAAAGATATGTCGATTCATACGTGCGCAGCAAATCTCTCATTTCTCCGGCAGAGTCGTTGCACACGGAAAGCCGGGCCATCTCCCGGTTGAGGGTGGCCGTGAATCCCATATCAGCGAAAGCAAGGACGCCAAGCAATGTTGAATAAAATCCCACAAGGCCATACGCTTCGATCCCGAGAAACTTGAGATACAGCGGAACAAACAGGTAAACCGAGATAAAACCCCAGCCTCGGGCTATAATATTGGCAATAATGTTCTGCCTTATCATTTAAATCCGATCGAAATAGGGAATATGCCAGGCATTAAAAAAATTACCTTCGATGCGACTGGATACCCCAAGCCACATTGTCCTGTTTTGAGGCTGCCATACCACGAACCTGTTATCAGCAAGCCACTTTGCAAATGGATCGTCCGAACGCCCGTTGACAAAGAGTCGGCCAAAGCGTTCTGTAACAGCAGTCCAAATTATGCCCCAAAGAGAGGGAGGTGCTATCATTTCATAAAAATAGCCAATTCCATCCTGTTCTCCTACCAGGGCAAAACCATCGTTGCCATCATTGCTCTGGGCGGAGAAGCACAATACCTGGACAGCGGGGATAGGAACAGTACAGTAATCAACGGCATCCCTTACAACGCGCATTGGGAGTAAACTTGAACGCAAACGCTCGAGCCAGACAGCATCCACGGAAACAAGAGACTGGCAGGATACGGTATTAATATGCAAGGAAGCAGGGCTTTTTGCCGCTTCACCGAAAATACTACGATCGTTCAAGAACCATCCATCGCGTTTATAGAAAGCAGGGGTTCCTGTCCATAGAACGCCGAAATCCACATCTGTTTTATGCAGCAATTGCTTAACTGATAACAAAAGATTTGAGCCAATTCCTTTTCCCCTATATTGTGAATCAACCCAAACCATACCAACCATAGCCCCTTGCCAAAAATGCTTTTCAACAACCCATTCGAACTTCGTTATTGAGAGGGCGCCACAGATGACTCCATCCAATAGCGCTACACGGATATTTTCGATGTTTTCCACAGATAGTGTATAGGGGAATCGTTTGCTTAAAGAAAGGGAACGTTCCTTGCTAAAAATGAACTCCTTATCAAGTCGCTCAACGACAGCCTGCAATTCCTTGTGTTTACATTCTCTGATTTCAAGTTTCATATTCACATCAATTCCTGGCGGATAACATCCACAATCTGGCTGCGATCTTCATCCTTTACCCACCACCCACAGGGAATATGGAGCATGCGCGAGTAAAAAGAGTCTAAGCCAGGTAGTTCGCAACGGCGGAACTCGGCAACGTGTTTGGTGGCGGTCAGACCAAGGCCAAACCCGGCGAAGACGCCGAACATACCAACAGTTGACTGTATCATTCCCAATTCGCCATAGCCTGTCTTGCCTAACATTCGGGCAACTAAAACCCAGGCGGCAAGCATCAGGCCACGAGAAATCACTGCGCCAGCCATCGACCAGAACACCCCTCTTGCCAGACGGTAGCCCATAGGCGAGTTCTCGATGCGGTTTAATGCCGGTCTTAAGAAAAGAGGGCAACAGATGGATACTATTGATTTGACGCTCATATATCTTTCCCATAGTTATGCTCAAAGAACATATTTTTTCTATAGCTTTCATCAATCCATAGCAGATGTTCCGGATATATAGGAACTCTTCTTTCATTTTCTTTCAAAGAAGTTTTTACTACCCCAATTTTCATTTTAGTTCTCCCTATTTATAATATGTTCTTGAGAATAAAACTTTTTTGTATTGTCAATAAATCTTCAGTAGGCTGACTTTTTATAAGCTTCTTATACATACTCAATGATACGTTTACCTAAAGTAGATATCCGAAGAGGTTAATGTCTTCTAAACCACTCAACAAATCTCTTTAATCCGACAGTAATATCCGTCCGAGGATTATAGCCAAGTATTTTCTTTGCTTTGGAAACATTAGCAAAAGTCCGTTCAACATCACCCGGCGGAACAGGCTTACGTTCAACAACCGCCTTCCTGCTGAGAGCTTTTTCAATTTCCTCAACCAGCTTATCAAGCCTTATCGGTTTTGATTCGCCAAGATTATAAATCTCGAAACCAGCACATTTATTTATTGCGGCGACTGTGCCATCGATAATGTCATCAATATATGTAAAGTCTCGCATCATCGAACCGTCGCCGAATACCGGTATCGGTTTGCCCTGTTCAATCAGTTTTGCAAATTTATGAATCGCCAAATCCGGCCGCTGTCTCGGACCATAAACCGTAAATAAACGAAGGCACGTAACGTCGATATGATAAAGATGCGAATAGGTATGACAGATTAACTCACCGGCCTTTTTAGTCGCTGCGTAAGGCGATATCGGAAAATCAACATTATCACTCTCAGAAAACGGAACTTTTTTATTGTTGCCATATACGCTTGAACTGGACGCAAAGATAAACTTCTTTATCCCGTGTTTCTTTGCGGCTTCCAGCAAAACCATTGTCCCGTTGATATTACAATCCGCATAACCAAGCGGGTCCGCTATCGAAGGTCTTACGCCTGCTTTCGCCGCTAAATGAACAATAATATCAATGCCGTCTTTGCAAACTGAGTCAACACAAGCGGTATTTCTTATATCACCCTCAATAAGTTTAAACCTGTCCGATTTTATCAGAGTCTTTATATTTAACTCTTTGATTTTCCTGTCATAGAAAGGGTCAAAGTTATCCAGTCCCACAACAGTATGACCATCAGCAATCAGTCTTTCGCAAAGGTGAGAGCCGATAAAGCCGGCAGCCCCCGTAATCAAAAATTTCTTACTCACGACCTGCCTATACAATAATACTCAAATCCCATTTTTTTCATATACGCCGGCTCGTAAAGGTTTCGACCGTCAAAAATAACAGGCTTTCTAAGTTTTTCCTTTATCGAGTCAAAATCAGGAGTTCTGAACTGCTGCCAGTCTGTAAATATAACCAGCGCATCGGCGCCATTAAGTATTTTGTAATCATCCTGGCCTGCTTCAATATCATTATTTAAGGCTGCTTTTGCCATTTCCATTGCTTCAGGGTCAAAGGCTCTGATTTTCATTCCCGACTGCAGAAATTTCCTTATACACCAAACGGCCGGCGATTCACGAACATCATCCGTTTTAGCCTTAAATGCAAGCCCCCAGACCGCAAGGATAGTCTCATTTTCCCTGCCTTTGAAATAATTCAATATTTTGTCAGCAAATCTTTCATGCTGAGTATAGTTTGCCTGCTGGACTGCTTCGGCAATCGTCATCCGACAACTGACCTGTCCGCCCATATAAATAAGGGCTCTGACATCTTTCGGGAAACAGCTTCCGCCGTAACCGACACCCGCAAAAAGGAAAGAATTGCCGATTCTCGGGTCCGACCCGACACCGGTTCTCACCCGCTCAATATCCGCCCCGAATTTATCGCACAACCCGGAAAGCTCATTCATAAATGAAATTCTCGTCGCAAGCATCACATTAGACGCATACTTGGTTAACTCGGCGCTGGCGGGGTCCATAAAGATTGTCCTGCTCCCCTTTCGCATAAAAGGCGCGTATAGTTGTTTCATTACTTCCTGAACTTCAGGATTATCAGTACCGATGATAACTCTGTCCGGCTTGGCAAAATCCTGAACTGCCGAGCCTTCCTTCAAAAATTCCGGATTGCTCACATAGTCAAACGGCACATTCGTTTTGCTTTTAATCAGCTCAATTACCTTCCGATAAGTCCCAACTGGAACTGTGCTCTTCGTTACGATAATTTTATAATCTTTCATATATTCAGCTATCTGGCCGCATACGTGGAGAACCGCCGAAATATCAGCCGAACCATCATCAGCACTGGGAGTCCCCACGCCCAGAATAATCAATTTTGAATTATCAACTGCCGCCTTTAAATCGGTCGTAAAAGAAAGCCTTCCTGCCTTTTCGTTATCCTTGATAATATCAGCAAGTCCCGGCTCGTAAATCGGGATAATACCTTTTTTGAGGTTCTCTATTTTCCTTTTATCATTATCGACGCATATTATATGATTGCCGCTTTCGGCAAGACAGCCGGCAGCTACAAGGCCGACGTAACCAACTCCGACAACTGTTAATTTCATACTTTCTCTCTCCTATCCATAAACTACTTCGCCGTTGCGGGCATAATTTACAATCAACGAATCGCCCTGTTGCCATTCGGCAGGCGTCATAGCAACAGCTTCTATCGGCTTAAAAATCTCGTAAATGACCGCTGATAGTATGTCAATTCTTTCCCAGTAACTTTTATTTTCAAAGTCTTTTGATATTACCACTATATCTATATCACTGCCTTCGTGAAAATTGCCGCTGACAAATGAACCGAAAAGAATCAATTTCTGAGGCTTGATTCCTTTCGATTCCAATACTTTTCGAAATTCTGATATAATCGTTAATACTGTCTTTTTATCCATTCGGGAGCTTCCTTTGTCTGAGAAAGTATTTGTTTTGTCACTGCCTATGTATAATTCCTCTGCAACACATCAATATCATCGGGATAACGCGTAGCAATGCTTGCTTCATTCAGTTTTGTAATGATTTTCCCTATATTTTCATCCGGTCTTATGCCGATTTTGCTCAACAAATAAACAAGATTGTGTGTTTTTGGCGGTGTTTCCTGAAGTTTCTGCTGAAATAGCCCCTTTAAGGCTTTTTCAACAGCCAGATGACACATAAAAACTGCATAGAAAAATCTGCCGCCATCATACATAAATTCGGCAGTATTAATATCATATTCAGCCTGCTTAAGCCATTCCAGAAATTTATTATTCATCAGGTTACCTTATAAGCTGAGGTTTGGTTTTTCAGAATTTCTTTTTATACCATTCAATCGTCTGCTTCAGACCGGTATCAAAATCTGTTTTCGCCTCGAAGCCGAATAATTTCTTTGCCTTGCTTGTATCAAGGCATCTTCTCGGCTGACCGTCAGGTTTGCTGCTGTCCCAGCGAATTCTGCCTTTAAAGCCGGTCAGCCGAACAATTTTCTCAACCAAATCCTTTATAGTTA
>Ga0315294_10000530_pt1 | contig 41109 bp, 30 predicted proteins | sample YL17G13_40_MG_FD_203626 | JGI IMG/M metagenome (GOLD analysis project Ga0315294, IMG submission 203626) | Sediment microbial communities from Yellowstone Lake, YNP, Wyoming, USA - YL17G13_40 | ecosystem: Environmental > Aquatic > Freshwater > Lake > Sediment | place: USA: Wyoming | collected... | reverse complement strand
CACACACGCTTTCCTTGAGTTTTGTGATAGTTACTTTATCGGTCAGTATAATGATAATGTCCGGCGGTGCGACTGGGGCACAGCAGGGTCTGCAACGAAATATAAGTTTCAGCATCATAGCTATCAGCGGTTCCGTGCTTGGTATAGTAGTAACAGTAGTGTGTCTTTACCGGGGATATGGGATATTGGCGATACCACTTGGGTTTCTTGCCCGGAACATCTTATGGTTCTTTGCTTTCTGGATATATTTGATAGTCCTGTGCAGGTGGCTGGGGATTCGTTTGCGGGTAGCCCGTAGCGAATTAAGCAAATTTGGTTCACTTACCTGCTGGACGTTTTTCAATCGCCTCGCGTATAGCATCTTTTTTAATTGTGATACATTTGTAGTTGGTCTGTTGATGGGAGCAGAGTTGACTCCGGTATACTCCCTGAGCATGAGGGGCTGGGACATGCTCAGTATGTTCTTAACGAGGATAAGCATAGCATTTATGCCGGGGCTGGCGCATTTGCACGGTGAGGGACAGGCCGTGAAGTTACGAGCGATTTCACGTAAGCTCCTGCATATCGTCGGATGGATAACCACGCTGGGGGTCGGGGCTTGTTTATGTTTTAGTTCATCATTTGTTTCGTTGTGGGTGGGCAGAAAATTTTATGCTGGCAATTTGTTTAATGCTGTAATGGCAGTAAGTTTTATGGTGTCCATTTTCATATTTACGATAACTCAGGTTTTATTTGCAACAAACAACATAAAGGGGCCATCTCTGGTTGGTATGATACAATATTTTGCAAGGGGCGGGTTACTTGTACTTCTCGTCTGGCTGACTGGCTATTTAGGTGGGCCATTGAGCCTTGCCATAGCGTTTGTCTGTGTGGGAGGAGTGTATTTCATACGACAGTGGATGAACACGTTACAGATTTCTAAGGCGGAATTATATGCGGACTTTGGCAAATTTGTCAGAAACCTTGTTGTTTCCATAGTGGTTTCAGTAATATTTTATTTTGTTCCAGCCGACAAATCTTGGTTGATATTTGTGACATCGGTATTACTGTATGGCGTGATGGCATGTGGTGCCTTATTGGTGATTGACAGGGAGTTTCGTTTGCAAGCAGGGGAGGCGATTCACGCTATTTTTAGCAAATTAGGCAGACATAGATGAAAAATAAAAATATTGCGATGACGAGTAAACAATATAGTTTTGGTATTCATGCAACACATTTTGACGGGCTGCTGTTTAGGTAGCTCTTGGAACATCCAGATGAATTCTTGGAAGATATACAGATAGGCGAGTGAAAGGATACAAGATGAGTTACAGAACAAGGCTTTACGAGAAATACGCCTCGAACGTTCAAGGTCAGAGCGAGAAGATTGATCTGACAGTAGCTGACAGATGGGGTAAGTCATACGATATTTATCTGCGGGATTGGCTTCCTGCCGATAGAGACGCGGCTATTTTGGATGTAGGTTGCGGCTATGGTCGTTTGTTGCGGTTTTTTTCGAAGTGGGGTTATACCAATGTAATAGGCGTGGATATAAGCTCTGAGCAGGTTGAGCTTGCGCGTAAAATCAGCGACAATGTTGTTGAGGGAAATGCCCTTGAGTTTCTGGAGGCACATATAAATGAGTTTGACCTTATTATTGCACTTGATATTATTGAACATTTCCGCAAGGATGAAGTTATGCGTTTTGTAGATGCCTGTTATAGCGCATTGCATTCTGGAGGACGATTGGTCATCCAGACCCCTAATGCTGACAGTCCTTTTTGTCTTGCAAACAGGTATGGTGATTTCACCCATGAGACTTGCTTTAATCTGCGCTCATTGGCCAATTTAATGAAGTTATATGGTTTTACAGCAATAGAAGGGCGTGAACTAGGACCGATTCCCTGTGGCTGGCTTTCTTCTGTTCGTTGGCTGTTATGGAAGCTAGTGCGGTTACCATTGTTGGCTTACAATATAATTGAGACGGGTTCGCAAGGGAGCAATATTTTTTCGCGAGTATTCGTAGCAAGCGGGGTCAAGCAATGAGTGGGACGCCGCTGAATATTCTGTATGCGGGACCATTATGGGAAGGCAGTACCTGTTTGCAGCGGATGGTAGCCCTAATGGATTTAGGTCATGAGGTTACGCCGATCAATAACATGTATCCGCCGAGATTACCTATGGGAAAGCGGTTTTGAGCCCGGTTATGCACCAAGGCTGGCTTCCCACCGGATTTGGTGAAAGATAACGGACACATCTTTGACGCAACAAGTGCAGAGGACCTTGTAGGCAAACTTGCGCTGATTTTGGAAAACGATAAAAAACTAAGTGGCATGAAGAATCGGCCTTTGGAAGTAATCGGCCGGTGGAGTTATAAACAAATATTGGATGCGATTGAGAACTGGCTTCTGCAAACATTTTCATCCCCGGCATGAATATTGACCTGAGAAAAAGCTCCCATATATATAAAGATTATGAGAAAACTAAGAATTTTATATTTCGGACCAAATGAAGGCAACAGTAAGTCACGAGTAATCGGTATGCAGATGCTCGGACACACGGTTGAGTTTGTTTCTGAGGTAGATCCATTCGATTCGCTTTGGCGAATACACCGATATTTGGAGTGGCATTTGTGCACCGGGCCAATCACCTTAAAGTGGAATCGTCTCTTTTTTAAACGGGCTGTAGAGTTTAAGCCTGATATTGTTTGGGTGGAGATGGGAAGGCATGTTTATGCAAGCACTTTAGAACGGATTAAAGAAGTTTCCAGTTGCTTACTAATAAACACCTATTCTGATGATTTTCTGGATTCTTCAAAGATATCACGGCATTACGAGAAATCGATACCAATATATGATTATATTTTTACCCCCAGGCAGGTTAACTTCCCTGAACTATACAGTCGTGGTGCCAAGAAGGTAGGCAAATTCTGGAAAGGTTTCGCTCCTGAACGTGTCTTTCCTGAAAATCTAAGCAATGAGGAAAAGCGTTTTTATGGTACGGATGTCGTTTTTGTAGGGCACTATGAATCAGACCGGGCTGGCCAGTTGGCCCATCTGTGCAAAGCTATTCGAAACGTTAAAATCTGGGGCATCGGTTGGCAAAGATGCAGAGAGGTTAAGTTTCCACAGGGAGTTGTACAATATCGTAGTACCGAGTTAGAACATGAATATCGCAAAGCTCTTTGTGGAAGCAAAATTGCAATACATTTTCTGTCCCGTTGGGCTCGAGACACCCAGTCTTCCAGGTCATTTGAAATCCCTGCCTGTCGCGTGATGATGCTTGCTGAAAGGAGTGATGACCATTTAGCTTGTTTTGAAGAAAATAAAGAGGCTGTGTTCTTCTCTTCCACAGAGGAACTTGTAGACAAGGCCCAATTTTACCTCAGTTATGATGAGAGTCGCCAAAAGATTGCACAGGCCGGATACCAACGGTGTATTAGTTCGGGATACTCCAATTATGCTCGAGTCAGTGCTATGATTGATGAGGCACTGAAATTTTACGCTGATAAAATCATCTCTGAAAAATGATAATTTGTCTATGGTAAAAAGATAAAACAGTATAATGAAGGAATTAGCTTACACTACAAATTTATCCTATGAATCAGAGCATAAGCTGAAAACCAATACTTCGGGATGGATTAAATATAGTATATTAGGGTTAGCAGCTGTAATTCCTGTCATCGTTTTTGCTTTTGCTCCAAGCAGGTGCTGGGGTGCCGCCATTTTTGCTTATATAAACTGTTTACTTTATGTGGTTTTTGCTGTCCATTTTATCAGCAAGGGGACTTTGGGATACTTGATTCCTGTTATATCGCCGGTGTGGATGATAGTAGGAAGTTGTGTGGGAATAATATATTTTGCGGTTTTTTATCCTGATGCTATTTATAGTACTCTGGCAGGAGATGTTAGTTATTTTGCGGGTGGTATAAGGTATCAATTGGCAATATTTCTTTTCCTTCTGGTATATTTTGTCTCGATGAACAGATTCTTAAGAAATGAGAGCGTAATTCCCCAACATCCCTTAATGGTCAGTAAATATATAGGGTACGTGTCTCTTGCTTTATCAGTGCTGATAACTTGTTTTCACATCTTTGCGGTAATTGTACATGGTTCGGAAGTCGGTATGTTTCAATCTGGTGAAGGGGGCTGGGGGTATCGGTTACACTATTATTTTAAGTCATTATGGTTTGTAGTTGGAGTTGTATTTTTGCGATTATCACGAGTCGTCAAGATGATAATAATGGTTTTTTTAACGATAGTATTGGCATTTTATTCGCTATTAAGTTCACGGACACCAGCCGTTTTGCCGATAGCGTCAATGTTTTGCGGTTTGTTTTTATTCAGCGAAATGAAGGGTCGAACAAAAATTATTCTCCTTTTAGTTTGTGTTGCGGCGTTGCCTTGGTTTGTGCTGATTGGGAATACCGTCAGAATTTTGCGGGGGGTATCCGGAGGCAAGTATGAAGATATTGGGTATAGATTGGCTGCCTTTAAGGAATGGAGATATGTGGCGGAGCGTTTGCCCGTAGGAATCAACTTTTTCGGCAGGATGTTCTTTGTAAGCGGTAACATAATAGTCGCATATACTCCTTCCCAATATCCTTACAAGCATTTTTCTCCTATAGAATGTGCAAAAGAAACAGTTGTTAGCATGTTGCCTGGACCTGTTCAAAAGTTTACGGGGATAGTGCTGGATATGACCAAGACTCAATATACGGGTTCATGGGTACTTCGAGATTATGGCATATATGTTTCTGAAACTACTTCTACCGAAGTATCAATGATTGGCACTCTGTGGATGTTGGGGGGATACATTCCTGTTTTAATAGGAGGATTTTTACTGGCAATGATTCATTCATTTGTAGCGTGGATAATCCGTCGCACTTGGGTGCAAAATCCTGACAAGGGCATATTTTACTTTTCTGTTTTTTTCTACGGTATACTTTGGAGCTTTAACTGGGATTTGATAGTACTTTGGCGTACCACAATTTTACAATTTGTGTTTGCATATTTTGGATTTAAGCTTATTAGCCCATTTTTGAGAATCGGCTATGCAGCTATGGAAGAGCAATATAAAGAATCGACGTTAGGAAGGTATCGGACATGAACTATCTTGTTACCGTAGATGCTTTTTTTTATGATTTTCCTGGTGGTGCTGCCAGAGTTGCTTGGGATATTGCTCAGCTTATGCGAGACAGGGGCCATAAGGTCACTATTTTTTGTTGCTGGCAAAAACCGGAAGATAAGGAAGTAAGTTGGTATGAAGGTATTGAGGTAGTAAAATTTCAGTTTCCTGAAACTTTTTCTCTGGATCCATTCAAGATACAAAAGCAAATAAGAGCGGGTACACGAGTCGCTGAAAAACATCTTACTCACACTAAGTGGGATGTAGTTCATATCCATCTGCCTATACAGGGCAATATAGTTTACGAGCTTTTCGGACCTGCCGTCAGGTATGTTTGTACAGTTCACTCGCCAATAGTTTTGGAGAATAAAATCAACTGGCTGTCAAGCGGTATTGCAGGAAGAATAAAGTGGATGTTAGGGCGTAATCAAATCAGGAGATTAGAAGGCGGGTTATTACAGAAGATGAATAAAATACATACACTTTCAAATTTTACCAAGAATTCGATAGACAGTTTTTATGGGGTGGGAAGTAAGATAACGGTGATTCCTCACTGGTGTAGGAAGGACTTTTTCAGGCAGCATAATAAGCAGGAAGCAAGAAAGATATTAAATTGGCCTAAAAATTCAAAAATATTATTCTCGGTTCGCAGGTTTGCTCCACGGATGGGGTTGGATATTGCTATTGAAGCACTTGCGCCTTTGCTTAAAACTTATTCGCGTGTGTTTTTTGCACTTGCAGGCACAGGCCCTTTGGAAGAATCTTTGAAGCGATTGGTTTATTCTTTAGGTGTGACAGATAAAATTTGGTTTTTAGGGCCTGTCAGCGATGAGACTCTTAAGAGATGCTATGAAGCCAGCGATATGTTTATTATGCCAACACTTGCTCTCGAATGTTTTGGTTTGCCGATACTGGAAGCTCTTGCCTTTGGTTTGCCGGTGATAAGCACGGATGCTGCGGCAATTCCCGAACTTATGAAACCAATTTTGCCCGATTGTATTGTACCGGCAGGCAATGTTGATGCGTTGATGGAAAAAGTGAGGGCGTATTTGGAAAATCGGCTTGATCTACCGGAGGAGAGGGAACTTGTAAACTATGTAAAAGAACGGTATAGTTTTGAGGTGATTTCTCATCGTATGATAAAATTTTTGGAAAGTTGGGCAGTATAAATTTGTTTATTGGTAAGTATTTCATCTTAGTCAGGATTTCCCGTATAAAAGTGGCGCATTTAATATGGATTTGATAGTATAGAGCTTACGGATATCGTGAAAACCAGTTTTGCCTGTTTTTTGATTTGGAGGACCCAATGGGTGAAAGAAGCAAGGATGCTCTACGAGTTGATTTTGACCAAAAGTGAATTTCACGGAACAAAAGTAACCAGCGATGCAGGTTTGCCAAAAGTGGTAAGGCATTCGAGGTATGTAGTATTCCAGATGACAGAAGTAGTAGTGTCGAAAGCTTTGTTCTTCGAAATTCTTGAACGTATCATGGGTTTAGCAATGGCGGCGATGCCTTAGGGAGTTGGTTGATGCTGAAAGTTGTCTATAAACTTAATTTTAAGGCGGGGACAAAGGTTTAGGCGCTTCAAAAAAAATGAAAATCAGCCCCAATTTAATATTTTTGCGATTATTGTGGCTAAAAATATCTTCAAAATAAAGTTAAAAAACTTGATTTTTCAAGACAGGTGTGATATTTTATTGGAAAAGAGGTTCAGCGGCGTAGATGAGCAGAAATGTACAAGGTTATATAGGAAATCCCAGTTTATACCAATCTTGACGAAAACAAGAATTATAACAGATGGAAGCCAAATATCAACCAGAAAACAAAGATATTAATCGTACCGAGGAGCCGACTGTAAAAAATAATGGTAGGCGTTCTTCTATGAAAGATCCCTTTTCGCTTTTGCTCTCGAATATGTCAGATTCGGAATTAAATGAGACATTTTGTCCAATATGCAATGAAAAAAAACGGCGACTTTTATTCCGCGAACGTGAATTCCCGGTATGGAAATGTCGCCTATGCGGCCACATGTACATTTCACCTCGGCCGTCTGAAAAAGTAGTGGCTGGCTTTTATGAGACCGATTATATGGCGCAGGCCGACGAGAACATAGAAGAAAGAATCAGAACCAGCCCCTATAACGCCGTTGCCTGTGCGATTGCTAAGTATATGCCGAATCGAGGCGACCTTCTGGATGTTGGAACGGGTCTTGGTGGTTTCCTGAATTGCGCAAAGGAAGATGGTTGGCGAATTTCGGGAATTGAACTGAGCAATTCCGCCTTTGCGGTATGTCAGAAGCGATTTGGATCTATAGCTAGCCTCCAGCAGACCTCCTTTGAACGCAATAACTTTCCCCCAGCATCGTTCGACTGTATCGTTATGCTTAATGTCATAGAACACGTATACGATCCCCTCGAAACCTGCAAGCGTGCCTTTGAGCTTCTTCGGCCTGGGGGGTGTCTTGCTCTGCGCTGGCCTCAGTTTGTTCTCATGAGAGAAATGGACGCTCCTTCTCATCTGCATGGATTTACCAGACGCAGCATGGAAATACTTTTGCGCTCATGCGGTTTTGGGGAAATAAAGGAATTTTGGGCCGGCATTTCGAACTACCGCAAGGATCGATTATCTTGGTTTCTGTTGTCGGTTGTTCTGTGGGTAGTCTCGAGGATGTTTTTTGCCCTTACGTTCGGAAAACGTCAGGTACCAATTGTTGCCAGACTTACACTGGCCCGGAAACCCAGCAGGGCTTTTTGAAAACCACACAGGATAATACGCACTCTGATTTTATGCTATATCAAAAATTTTGCCTTTTTCAGCGGCATCAAGGGCAAGCAGACAGACTTTTATGAGCATGAAAGATATATGCTTTAGCTCTTTATTATTTTTGCCGGCAAGGATATTCAAAAGAAATCTGAGTTTAAATAATGGTTGTAGTAAGTGGAGAATGATAATAATTGAGCTTCTCCTCTGGATGTCAAAAAGACTTCCCCTGAGGGGAGTGCCAGATTTTTAGCCAGATATTACAAAAGCTTGCAGCACTATTCAGTTCGGCTAAAACTGCTCCTCGAAGTTACATTTATTGGCGATTTTTGTGATAACGTGTTTAATGCCCTTTGGCAATGGGGGCTTAGTAAGATAAACAGAAGGATATATGAAAAAAATAAAGGTAGCTATCGTTGCACATTCCTGTCGCGATGGCGGGTCGCTGGTTATAATGAGAGATATACTCAAATCCTTGAAAGACATTGCTTGCGATGAACAATTTATGGTAATTTGTTCGGCGGGTTGCGGGTACGAAGAAATTGAAATGCCTGCGGGTAGTGAACTATTCGTTTATAAGGGTAAGCAATCGGCACTGAAAAGATATTGGTTTGAAGAAGTGACATTGCCTAAGATTGTGGACACCTATAATCCGGATGTGATATTTGGCATAGGAAATACGGGTTTGACCAATCCCCGGGCTCCACAGGCTTTATTCATCCAACAGGGATGGTTGATTTATGATAAGAAGCATTATCCGGATATGTCGCTTTGGCTTCAGATGAGGCTGTTCTCATTGAACTTGCAGATAAAAAAGTCTCTACCGGCAACAGGCCTTGTATTTTGTCAAACCCCTGTAGTTAAACAGAGATTTTCCGAAAAATATTGGTATCCCCAGAACCAGATTGAGATTTTGCGATTTCCCCCGCCAGCGGAAATAACAGCAAAGCCTGATGCAAGAACACCATCTTTTCTTGACAAATCTTCAGGAAATTTTTATGTGCTGTTATTGACACGTTATTTGCCCCATCGAAACCCGAATATTCTTATGCCGCTCTGTCAGCGTTATGAATCGCAAATACGTGAGAAACAAATCAAGTTTATTACGACAATTGAAGAACACGATGACCCACTGGCGGGTATTTTTTTGAAAAATATTTCCAATCGCAGCTTGGAAGATGTTATTATCAATGTTGGTCAACTTTCGCGAGAGGATGTTTCAAGATACTTATCCAACAGCGATGTGCTTTGGTTGCCAACTTTAGTTGAGACGCTGTGCATACCTTATCTGGAAGCTATGAGTTTGGGTGTACCTATTATGGCTCCCGACCTGGATTTTGCTCGTTACGTATGTGGGGAAGCAGCGTTATTTTATGACCCGTGGAATCTTGAATCTATATACGATAGAATTGTTTTACTGCGAGAAAATCCCTCTTTCTGTAAGGAGTTGAGCACCAGAGGCAAAACAAATTTAACTGATAGAGAAAGGTTTGCAAAGGATTGGACAGAGGTAGCATCAGATGTATTAGTAAACCTCAGGAAGCTTTTACGCAAATAAAAGATAGATGAAATACCAGCATTAACCCATACCTTTCCAAAGGTAATTGTCAAAAGATCTATTCCGCGATTTATGTGAAAGGGCTTAATATGTACATTTTATGCGATAAGTGGACAGATGGATATCTGGATTATTACCGGCCTGAAAAGTATGTTCGAATTCAGGTTCAGAGCTGGTGGATAATACAAAGCATACAGGATATGTTTCATAAACAACCCCGAAATTGGAGACGCATCTGGAATTATATTGGCGAGTATGGGCCGGCAGTCGTGATTAGAAAGATACGGTCTCGTTCAGGAGAAAAATTTCGTGACCAGAGGGTTTTAGCGACAGGACTTGGAACTGTAGTTGAATCGGACTCAGGAGGTTTTTTTGCTAAGGGACAAAAAGTTGCTTTTATTGCCCCATGTCATCCTCCTTGTGTAGAGCGGGTTGTTCTTCCACCTGAGTTGATAAGACCTATCGATTCGAAAATATTTGACAGAACCACCCTCAAGGGAAAGATAGTTCTTATACAGAAGAAAGTAAATGAGGAAAGATTTGATGAACTTGCCGGCTGGAGTGAATACTCCGGCAGTGAGCTGCCCAAAGCGACCTCTTTATTACTGCAAAATGTTGTGGAGCGTTGGAGCAACTTTGATACCAGTGAGGCTACTACATTTGAACTTTCAGAACCTTCGCAAATAAAAGAGCATATATCAATCGGTCGCAGCCAGTCAGGCGACTTTAAGGCGGTGTTGTTTGCTTTGGGCAACTATGCCAAAACAATGCTTCTGCCGAATATTAACCCCAGAATTAAGATTGCTTGTGTTCATGAGATTGACCCTGTGCAAATAAAAAAGGTCGATTCTCTGTCGTGGGATGCAGATACCTCTCCATTTCCAAGACCGGATGAACACTATGATGTGTACTTTATTGCCGGATTCCACAATTCTCATGCACCTCTGGCGGCACATGCTCTTAAATCAGGCGCATGGACGGTAGTTGAGAAACCACTTGTAACTACTTGGGCTGAACTTAATTTATTAAAGGAAGCGCTTAGACAAAATCCTCGGCGATATTTCGCTGGATTTCATATGAGGTACAATCGTCTCTGGAAATTAGCGATAAAAGACCTAAATCTTAAAGAGGGAGAACCTATCCATTATCATTGTATCGTTTATGAAATTCCTAATCCGCGTAAGCATTGGTACAACTGGCCTAGCGCTCGCAGCAGAATAATTAGCAACTCTTGCCATTGGATTGACCACTTCTTTTTCCTGAACAAATACCGGAAGCCGGAACGTTACGACTTGTGGAAAGGCAAGAACGGTGATTTTCATATTAGCATTGAGCTTGAAAATGGAGCTGTTTTTGGGATGCATCTGACCGAACAAGGAAGTAAGCGAACGGGGGTTCAGGATCATGTAGAGTTGCGTGCAAATGGAGTAACTGTTCGCGTTTTTAAGGGAAGCCGGTATATATCTGAGAATAATCAACGAATAATACGCAGGTGCCGAGTGAATAAACTTCATTCTTATAGAGAGATGTACCGAAGCATTTGCGACGCGATTATTCAGGGAAAAGAAGGGGACAGTACCGCTTCAATTGAACTTAGCAGCGAAATGATGCTGAAATTAGAGGATATTAACACTAATCTTAAGTAACAAGTCAGGTTAATTTACGAAGGAAATCAATGAAACAAATATTGCAGAATATAAGAAGTGGGAAGCTGAGTGTAGCTGATGTGCCTGAGCCGGTGTTGGCCGGTCCCGGTGTTTTGGTTGCGACTCAGGCATCGGTAATCTCGGCCGGAACAGAAAAAATGCTGATGGATTTTGCAAGTAAAGGATTTATTGGCAAGGCCAAGGCAAGACCCGACCAGGTTAAGCAGGTACTGGATAAAATAAAGCGAGACGGGTTGAAGGCAACGATTCAGACGGTTCTTGCCCGGCTTGACCAGCCAATGGCTTTGGGCTATAGCGCCGCAGGGACAGTTCTGGCGGCCTCACCGGAGGTCTCCATAAGACCTGGTGAAAGGGTCGCATGCGGCGGGGCTGGACATGCGGAGGTCATTTTTGTCCCTAAAAATCTCGCGGTGCGGATTCCTGAAAATGTAGACTTCGAATCGGCGTGTTTCGCGACTTTGGGCGCCATCGCCTTACAGGGTGTCAGGGTTGCGGAGCTTATTTTGGGTGAAAAGGTTGTGGTAATAGGACTGGGTCTTTTAGGCTTAATTACCGTTCAGTTGGTCAAGGCTGCCGGCTGTCGAGTAATCGGTTCAGATGTCGACCCCAAACGACTGTCACTTGCACAGAAACTTGGCTGCGACCGTGTTTGTTCACCAGAGGCATTATCCGATATTTGTCGTGAGTTCACGCATGATGTTGGTGCTGACGCGGTGATTATTACTGCTGCGACCGCGTCCAACGAGCCAACAGAGATGGCAGCCGAGGTTTCTCGCAAGAAGGGAAGGATATCGGTAGTGGGAAAGGTCAAGATGGACATACCGCGTCGCCCATTTTACCAGAAAGAATTACAACTACGGCTGAGCATGAGCTACGGGCCGGGCAGATATGACCGGCAATATGAGGAAAAAGGTATTGACTATCCTCAGGCATACGTGCCATGGACAGAGCAACGGAATATGGAATGTATTCTTGAGCTTATGAGCCAGGGAAAACTTGATGTTAAGCAGCTGATAACCCACAGATATCCCATTGAACAGGCGGAACAGGCATACAGTATGATTCGGGGTGAAACCAGTGAACCTTACCTGGGCATTGTTATTACTTACCCAAAGGCCGAAGAAAGAAAGTCTACACCGGTGGTAAAGACCGAGAAAACAACACAAACCCGGGTGCGAGGGGACAAAATAGGAGTAGGGGTTATAGGGGCGGGCAACTTTGCAAATCTTATTATGCTGCCTGCTATGAAGAAAATTAATTCTTACTTTTTGGCTGGCGTTGCTGATAGCAATGCGATGGCTGGTAGGCATGCTCAGAACAAGTTTGGCTTTTCTTATTCGACAGGCGATTACAAGAAGCTTCTGGAAGATGACAGCATAGATGCAGTATTTATCACCACGCGTCATGACAACCACGCATCGCTGGCCATAGACGCTCTGCGGGCCAATAAAAACGTCATAGTTGAAAAACCGTTATGCCTGCGCGAAGACGAGCTTTATGAGATAATCAGGGTTGCAGAGGAAAAGCCCCAGCTTAAAATTTTGGTTGGTTTTAATCGGCGATTTGCGCCTATGGCGGTGGAGCTGAAGGAAAAGCTGAAAGGCAGAGGGCCATTGTGCATAAATTACATCTGTAATGCTGGCTTCATACCGAGGGACAGCTGGGCTCAGGACCCTCAGGTTGGCGGAGGCCGAATTATCGGTGAAGCCTGCCATTTTATTGACTGGATGATTTGGTTTACCGATGCTGCGCCGTCGAAGGTTTACGCTCAATCTATTGGCAGAGAAACAGCCAGGGCGTTTAGAGAGGATAACGTGATGATATCGCTGCGGTTTAAGGACGGGAGTATAGGGACTGTGTCATACCTGGCCTGTGGAGATAAAAGCTTTACCAAGGAGCATATTCAGGTTTATGGCGGAGGCGCTATTGGGATAATCAACGATTTTGTGAAAGGGAGTTTTATCTGCGGAGGTTCTACAATAAAACTGCGGGGTGGTTCAAAGGGACATCTGCAGCAGTGGCAGGCATTTGCTGATGCGATAAAAAATGGCAGCAGCTCACCTATTGCTTTTGAAGAAATCGTGGCTTCGACATGGGCTACGCTTAAGGCAATTGAAAGTTTGAACACTGGGGCGGTTATAGAACTTTAGTTTTGCTCTATGCAGGTCAAAATTAAATGTGTTTCGACAGGGCGAGCAGTGTGCTTGTCAAAAGAGGGCTTTGTTTACATAGGAAGAGGCTGCGATATTTTCTGCTCGGACTTTCAGGAAAAAACATTCGTGGTTGCGAAAGTGCCGCGACAGGCGGTACAAAAGTTAATCGAGCCCTTTCGCTTATTGTGCAGGTTGTTAAGACATGAAATAAGAACTTTTTCAATTTTGTCTGATGGAACTAAAATAGCCTCTACCAGACAGGGAGTTTACTTTTCTGAACCGCATACACTTCTGCTGAAGCCGGCGGTATTGCGGCAGGGCAGTATATTTGTCAAACCTCCGATGACTATAACCGTTGATTCTAATGACAGAGTTCTCTGGGGTGAATACTGGGGCAATCCGGAACGTAGAGCGGTCAGACTGTTTGTTTCAGAAGATAAAGGCAGAACTTATGAGCCCGTTTATGAATTCAAACGCGGCGAGATTAAGCACGTTCATAATATTTTTGAAGACACGTATGAGGATTGTTACTGGATTTGTGTTGGCGACCACGGCAGAGAACCCGGTATTATAAGGGTCGGCAAAAATTTTGACTCCTTTGACTGGGCAGTTCGCGGCGAGCAAAGATATCGAGCTGTGAATCTGTTTATCTTCAGGAACAGTATCATTTATGCTACTGATACCGAAAAGGATTATAATGGAATATATGTTCTTGATAAATTAAGCTGCAAAGTTGAAAAAATTTGCGATATTCCCGGCAGCAGTATCTATGCAGCGAAATTCGGCAAGTGGTATGCTATAAGCACAAGCGTCGAATATTTTGAAAAAGGTGACAATGATAAGGCGACCTTATGGATTTCTCGAAATGGGATAGACTGGCAGCAGGTGTACGAAGTACAAAAAGACATCTGGTCGAAAAGATATTTTCAGTTTGGTTCGATTGTACTTCCTAGGGGACAATGGGAAAGAGATACCCTTGTTTTTAGCGGTCAGGCGCTGAAGGGGGTTGATGGCCGGATTTTCTTGGCCGAAGTTTGCGAGCAGGATTAACGGCACATACCGTTGAAAGTTATTTATATACATCAGCATTTTATGACTAACAAAGGTTCCGGAGGCACCAGGAGCTATGATATCTCCAAATATATGGTCCGGGCGGGACATCAGGTCAGTATTATCACGGGCATTTACGATATAAGCGGACTGTCGCCTCTTGCCTGGTATAAATTTTTCCATGAGGAACTGATAGACGGAATAGAAGTCATCGTATGTAATGTCCCTTATTCCAACAAATTCGGAGCGATAAAACGCTATTGGGCTTTTTTGTGGTTTGCCGTACTAGCCACGATTGCTGCTGTCAGGGTAAAAAAACCCAATATTGTATTTGCAACCAGTACACCGCTTACAGTCGGAATACCTGGTTATATAGCTGCAAAATTAAAAAAGGTGCCTTTCGTATTTGAAGTTCGTGACATCTGGCCGGAAAGTTTTATTCAAAGCGGCTGGGTCACAGGTAAAGAATTTTCTATAAAGATAATGGCGAAACTGGAAGCGTTCTTATATCGCAAAGCTAAAAAAATCCTGCTGGTGTCCAAAGGCTTTAAGGAGAGTCTGCTGAAAAGAGGTATTCCATCTCAAAAATTGAAGACGATACCGCTTGGTGCTGATGGAAGTATGTTCAATAATGTCAGGCCGGACTACAATTTTATCGATAAATTCGGTCTCCGTGACAAGACGGTAGCTGTTTTTATAGGTGCTCACGGCAAGGCAAACGGCCTGGATTATGTTGTTAAAGCAGCAGAGTTCTCGAAAAACAGACCTGATATTGTTTATGTTCTTATTGGCGAAGGCAGCGAAAAGGAAAGGCTAAAACGCCTGGCACAATCAGACGGTCTTGAGAATATTATATTTGTGGATTCGATTCCAAAGGAGAAATTACAGGGCATACTCGCTGTTTGTCAGGTGGGGCTTATGATTCTCAAGCACAATAAAGGGGGCTATAGGCCGGTTTTGCCGAATAAGATTTTCGACTATATGTTTGCAGGCATTCCATCCATAGTTAATTTTACCGGCCCGACTTTGGATATGCTTACCGAAGACAGCAGCGGCGTATTTGCCGACGGAACGAACCCAAAAGAGCTGGCCGACCGTCTGATATTTTTTGCCGACAACAGAGAAAAGGCCGAGCAGATGGGGCAGAACGCCAGAAAAGCTGCATTAGAAAAGTATGACAGAAAAATTATTGCAAATCAACTTATGGAAGTATTCAGGGAAACAGTATCGCAAGAAGGCAAGGAAAATAGATGTTGAGGAAAAACGATAGTAAGGAGAATGTGCTGGTTCTTGATGCATCCACAAAAGCTTCAATTCCGGTTATAGAGTCATGTACTGCAATGGGTTTGAATGTAATTGCCGGGTCTGACAAAAGATACTGCTGCGGGTTCTATTGCAGAGGTACACGAGAGCGTATTATATATCCTTCTCCGACTTCAGAACCGGAGCAATGTCTGAACTTTCTGACAAGTTTTCTTAAGGAAAATGAAATATCTGTTATGTTTCCCCTTGGACATTATATGACAGATTTCATTGCTAAAAATCAGGGAGAATTCAAAAAGTATACCAGGTTTATCCTGCCGCCTTATGAAACTTTTATTCAGGGACTGGATAAAATACCGACGCTTAAAGCCGCGATTATTGCAGGATGCCCCATCCCAAAAAGTTGGTTTCCTCAGGAGCAGCCGCTGAGTGAAATTGCAAAGGAGGTCGAATATCCGGTTTTAATAAAACCAGCTATAAGTGTGGGAGCTCGGGGGTTAACGTATTGCGATTCACCTGAACAGTTGATTGAAAAATTTCCAAAAGTAGAAGCTCGATATGGACGCTCGTTTATCCAGGAGTTCATACCTCAAGATGGTATGCAGTATAAAACAGCCTTTATTTTAGACCATTCACAGGAGTTGCTGGCTGCTATTGTTTATGCCAAATTAAGATATTATCCCGTTAACGGAGGTTCCAGCACACTTAATAAAAGCGTTCACCGTCCTGACATTTTGGAATCCGGATATAAAGTGGCAAGGAAATTAAAATGGATAGGGCCTTGTGATTGTGATTTCATTACAGACCCAAGGGATAATGTCCCCAAGTTGATGGAAATTAATCCCAGATTATCTGATACGTATAAGATGACTGTAATTACAGGTATGGATTGGACCAAGATAATCTATCAGATGGCGAAGGGCGAAAAACCGGAACCTCAATTGGAGTATCAAAAGGACAAATATCTAAGGTTTCTTTTTGGTGATTGTATGTGGTTTCTCAAAGCCGGGAAGAAAAGATGGAAGGCTGAACCGTCATTTTTTAGTTTTATCAGGCCGGATACGACGTATTTAATGACAGGAAAACATGATTTAGGACCAGTGCTTGGATATATACTCGAAAATACCTCTCTCTTATGGGACAAAGAAGCCAGGGAATTTAGACTGAGAACGCATAATGTATAGGATAAATGCCCTGACTATTGATATAGAAGATTGTAATTCTATCATATCGAGATGGTGGTTTGAACAGAAGGCTCAACCTTCCGAATCCGTTGTAAGAAATACCGAATTTCTGCTTGAAAGTCTTGCATCATCTAAAACAAAAGCGACTTTTTTTGTTTTAGGCGAAGTAGCAAAAAAATTTCCGGCTCTTATCAAGAAAATTTCCGAAAATGGCCATGAAATTGGGGTTCACGGGTTTTTTCACAAGCAAATATTCGAGTTGACCGAGGAAGAATTTCGCCGAGAACTTTCCGATTGCAGAAAACTGCTTGAAGACATTACCTCAATCGGTGTTTTTGGTCATCGCGCGCCAGCCTTTTCAATAACGCCAAGCACTAAATGGGCGTTGGATGTTTTGGCCCAGGAGGGATTCAAGTATGACTCCAGCGTATTTCCGATATCGGGCAGACGATACGGCTGGCCCGGCTTTAGCAGAGATATATGCAGAGTCGACCTGTCGAACGGTCGGAGTATTATTGAAGTACCGATGTCGACGATAGTAATTTTGGGCAAAACTTTTCCTGTTGCTGGAGGCGGCTACATCAGGCATTTTCCTTATGCTGTCACGAGATGGGCGATAAGTCGTATTCAGAGAAATAGACCTGCGGTAGTTTATATGCATCCTTATGAATTTGAAATCAGCAGCCCGAGAAAGGCTGATTCCGGCTGGCCATTGAAAAAGAAATGTCGATATTTGTTTTTTTCCGCCTTACAGTACAGAAATCGTTTCACAATGGGGACCAAGTTACAAAACCTGCTGAGAGATTTTGAATTCGGTCCGATAGCGGATGTATTTGCCGAAATTTTAAATGAGCAGAAGTAAAAAGTTGATTATACCGAAAAAATTACGCAAATATGGGGTTCTTCTGAAACAATACGGTGTAGGTACCTGTTTATTTCGTTTTTATTATGTGTTAAGCGGCAAACTGGGCATTCTTAAGCTGAAATTTCCGCCCTGGCGATGGGAACAAAAACCTCTCGAATATTGGGGTGGCAAAAAATTCCTCGATGGCGTAACAGACTACAAAGATTTTCGAAATAAAGTGAACAGAAGATTTTTCTTCCCGCCGGGCAAACCGCCGAGAGTCAATAGTGAATGGCATAAGAATGCCATCGAAGAGGCGGATAAAATTTTAGCCGGAAATATTAAATATTTTTTCAAGACTGAGTATGAGTTAGGAATGCCGTTTGACTGGTTTTATAATCCTTTCACACAATATCGCCAGTCGGTATTGAAGCACTGGAGTGAAACTGAAACATTTGATTCGGAACGAGGGGACATTAAGTTTATATGGGAAACTGCGAGGTTTGGGTGGGCTTATACTCTTGCCCGGGCGTATGCTGCCACAGGAAATGATAAGTATGCACAGACTTTTTGGATTTTGTGGGAATCTTTTATAGCTGCAAATCCCCCGCAAATAGGCCCAAACTGGAAATGCGGACAGGAAATTTCCATACGTTCATTAGCTTGCATATTTGCTTTGTATGTATTCTGGAATAGTCCCTGTACCACTGTTGAGCGTGTAAAGAAGATGAGTGTATTTTTGGCAGCCAGTGCGGAAAGAATCTATAAGAATATAAACTATGCCCGTTCGACCAAAAGTAATCATGGCATCGGGGAAGCCATTGGTCTTTATACGATTGGGGTTTTATTTCCTGAATTTAAAGAAGCTGGCAGGTGGAAAAAAAACGCTCTTGACATCCTTAACTATGACGCAATGCATAAGAATGCTACTGATGGAAGCTACATTCAGCACTCTATGAATTATCACCGCTTTATGCTTCAGGTTTATTTGTGGGTTTTTTTACTAGCGGATATTAATGGCGAAAGCTTTCCCGAAAAAATTAAGTCGAGAATTAAAAGTTCAGTTGATTTTTTGTACCAGATGCAGGACCCGGCAACTGGCAGAGTACCTAATTATGGTTCCAACGACGGCTCTTTAATCGTACCGTTAAATAACTGTGACTATTCAGACTACAAGCCTGTTATAGGCGCACTGCATTATTACTTTAATAAAAAGCTGCTGTATGAAAACGGTTTGTGGCAGGAAGACATTTTCTGGCTTTGGGATTTGAATTCTATTGCTGCACCCAGGGCTTCTATTGAGAAAAAAAGCACATCTTTTAATGATGGCGGATATTTTGTGCTGCGAGGCCGCGATTCCTGGGCAATGGTAAGATGTCATACTTACAAAACAAGACCGGCTCATGCTGATATGTTGCACTTTGATTTGTGGTGGAAAGGCTTGAATATTCTGCACGATTCCGGGTCCTATTTGTATTTTGATAAAGATGGATGGCATCTGCCTTTCTCGTTAACGGCTGCCCACAATACGGTGATGGTATCTGACAAAGAACAAATGGTAAAAGGACCACATTTTATGTGGCTTAGCCTTCCGAGAGCGAGATTTATTGGCAGCTTTGTGAAAGACGGCGTTGAATTCTGGCAGGGTGAACATTACGCCTATTCTGATTTACCCTCACATATAACATGCAGACGCAACGTATGCAGAGCAGATGATAATCTTTGGATAGTTGTTGACGACATTTTAGGAAAGGGGCAGGAAAAGGCTTCGTTGTATTGGAATTTGCCGGATATTCGTTATTCTCTTGAGGGTAATTTAATAAACCTGCATACTCCCGAAGGACAGGTATTGATTGCGGTTCATTGTTTTTATGGTGATGTCCCGGCAAGAGTAGTGAAAGGGCAACAGGAAAATAAACGCTTGGGCTGGAATTCATTGTATTACGGGCAAAAAACAGCATCCCCTGTTTTTTCTTTAAGTGCGTTTGGCCGGTTACCTGTCCGTTTTGTGACGTTTATTTTCCCCGGTGAAAACGGCGGTATCGAAGAAAGCGGGCCGGGATGTGTAAAATTCATTGCTCGCGGCAAAAATTCTACCCTTCAGGTTCAGTGCAACAGCACATCTGTTGGTAATAATCTTGGATTAAGTATAAAGAGCGGGAACGTTGTGACTGAACTATAAACTGAAAAATAGTTTAATCTGGATTTTTCAGGAGATTTTGTGAAATTACTAATTTTTAGTCAGTATTACCCACCGGAGATGGGAGCACCACAGGCCCGGCTTTCCGAACTTGCAAAACATCTTCGGAAGATGAATTATGAAATTACTGTGCTTACAGCTATGCCGAATTATCCGACCGGAAAGGTTTTTAAAGGATATCGAGGAAAGCTTAGAGTAACCGAGGAGTTGGATGGAATTAGAGTCGTAAGAACCTGTATTTGGCCTTCTAAGTCTTCAAAGATACTCCCTCGGCTTATTAGTTATATTTCCTTTGCTTTTACATCGGTGGTTTTGGGTCTCTGGGGTTTGGGTAAATATGATGTGGTGCTTATAGAGAGTCCTCCTCTGTTTATTTTGCCTTCAGGTATTCTTATTAAAAAACTGGTGAGAGCTAACGCTATTATGATGGTTTCAGATGTTTGGCCGGAGTGTCTGATTCAGACCGGCCATGCAAGTGATGGTTTGGCACTGAAGATGATGTTTTGGCTGGAGAAATTTGGTTACAATCATTGTCAGGCCATAGCCTTGACGAATCCCGGTGCACGGGACCATATCCGGAATCGTTTCCCACATCTCTGTGACAAGATTACGGTAATCTCCAATGGGGTGGATGTTAATATGTTCAGGCCGGAACTAAGAAGTGATGATATTCGCAGACAGCTTGGAGCGGCAGAAGGTGATTTCTTGGTCGGTTACTGTGGACTTCATGGAATAGCCCAGGGACTTGATGTAGTAGTGGAGGCAGCTAAAAAATTAACAGGGCGTCCAAATATAAAGTTTGTGATGATAGGCGATGGCCCTACAAAAGAAAGATTGACAGCAAAAGCTAAAGAGTTAGGTGTTAGAAATTTATTATTCCTTGACAAAAAGCCTAAGAGCGAGATGCCGGCAATACTTGCTTCGTTGGATACAAGCCTGATAACTCTGAAAGTCAGGTATCCTCAGACTATGCCTTCAAAAGTTTATGAGGCGCTCGCCTCTGGGGTTACCCCAATCGTTGCAAAAGGTTGTCAGGCTGAAGCTTTGATTATGTCGAATAATGCAGGTTCAAGTTATGAGCCAGGCGATGCTGATGAATTGGCAAAAGTCATTGCCGAATTAGCAGATAACAAAGAACTTTGGAACAGAATCAGACAAAATGCGACAGGGCTATCTAAGCGATTTGATAGAAATATCCTTGCCAAACGCACCGCTGAGATAATAAAGGCTGTGGCCCAAAATCGTCCGCTGCCAGATATCGAATGGTAGTTTTTGGGAAGTTTTAGTGTTGAAATGCGGTTTGTGAGAAAATACGAGAAAGCTTTCGCTGAATATTTTGGTGCTGCAAAAGCCTTCGCGTTCTGGAAAGGACGTGTGGCGCTTTATGCGATATTAAAAGCATTGGGGGTAAGCTGTGGTGATGAAGTGATATTGCCCGGATATACCTGTGTTATGGATGTTAACCCTGTAAAATACCTCGGTGCCACTCCTGTTTTTGTAGATATAGACCCGGATACTTATAACATAGATACCAATCTGTTAAGGCGGTTTATTACGCCGCGTACAAAGGTAATTATAGCCCAGCACACTTATGGTTATCCGGTGGATATGGATGCCGTTATGCAAATAGCCGGCTCTAATCAAATTACTTTGATTGAAGATTGCTGTCTTTCGCTCGGCAGCCGGTATAAAGGCAAACTGCTCGGCACTTTCGGTTCCGCCGCCTATTTCTCCAGTCAGTGGAATAAAACCTATACAACCGGATTGGGCGGAATGGCTGTCTGCAATGATGAGCAATTGGCCAGGCAAATGAGCGTAATTTGCACGAAAGAACTTGTTCCTGTTCCGCAAAGTAAAGCATTGTTGCTGGCTGCCCAGCGGGCAGTATATCGCGCAATGGTATACCCGGGAACAACTATGCTTATTCGCAATTTTTTCCGTTGGCTCATCAAAAAAGGTGTAGTAATCGGCTCATCGTCTTTGGAAGAAAAGCATAGTATTGATATGCCCCCTGATTTTTTTATGGGTATGAGCAATAGTCAGGCAAAATCAGGCTTAAAACAATTGACTCATCTTGAAAAGAATATTATGCACAGAAAAGAAACGACACATCTTTATGAAGAATTGCTTTTGGGACATAATTGGCCTGTGATGCGGATAGCCGATTATGCCGACCCTGTTTTTGTGAGGTATCCCGTAAGGGTAAAGAACAAATGGAAGGTAGTTGATAATGCTCTGAAAGAAGGAATTGAATTGGGGACATGGTTCGAATCCCCTTTGCATCCTAAAGACACAAATATCGAGTTATACGGCTATCATATTGGATTATGCCCACAGGCGGAAAAAGCTGCCGGAGAAGTGGTGAATTTGCCTCTTGGTTTGAGGGTAAACAGAAAAACGGCTCTTCGAACAGTTAAATTCATTACCAGATACGAACCTGTCCGTTGACTTTGATTATAATGTGAAACCTTGTCCTTTCAGGACATTCGCTATTGTGCCAAAACTGGCAGACTTTAAAAGTTTACGCAATCTTGCCTGTCCGTTTTTGCAATTATAGTAATGTCTGAATTTCCTGTAAGCTGACAACTCGGATATATAGGGTATGACAGGACCGGCCTCATAAGGATGAATGTAAAACATACAGGGTCTGCCGAGTTTATTTGAACGATTTATCAGAAATTTTGTTATGTGAAGCGGATAAAGCCGAAAATATCCTCCCCCGCCGAAAGGCAGATTGTGGCCGAAAACATTGAAGGTTGACATTGGGAACTCGAATAGCCCGTTTGGTAATTTGTGAATGTGAGTTACCGCGTCTTTAATTCCGTACACGTCGTGCAGCCCAAACGGATAAATGCTGGAATCATAAACAAAACCTGTTTCCTTCAAGACATCCAAAGCCCAAATCGAAGACTTCGTAATAGAAAAATCCGGTGCCCTGAATCCGTAAACAGATTGCCCGCTGATATCTTCAAGCTTTTTCTTCGCCGCGGCTAATTTCTCCTTAAACACATTCTTTTGGACATCAAAAATGCGAATGTGAAGGTAATTGTGACAGCCGATCTCGTGGTTGGCTTGAGAAACCTTCCTTACCAGCGAGGGTATGTCCTGAGCAAGCCTGCCAACAAAAAAGAAAGTGCCTTTGATATTCGCTTCGTGGAGAAGCTGAAGCAGGACCTCCACATTTTCCTCAATCTCGCTGTTTTCTTTGTGTCTGTCAATGTATTTGTCGGGAATATGGAAGCTCTGCAGGTTGGATTCGACGAATCCTTCCACGTCAACTGAAAAAGCATTTATGATAGGCTTGTGTGTTGTTTCTTTTGTGTTTTCTTTCATAAAATTTCCCGGCTTATACGCAGGTTTTTGCACAAGTTATAGTGTATGCTAAATGGTAACAGGTGTCAAATTATGTTGTTTATATGGTGCTGAAAAATGAACGAGCTTGCCAAACGAAGTCTTGATATTTGCACCATTTTACTGGTGATGCTTGTTCTATCGCCGGTTTTGTTTGTTGTGGCAGTAGCTATAAAGCTTACGAGCAGGGGGCCGGTGATTTTCAAACAGAAACGAGTCGGCAAAAACGGCAGGCCGTTTATGTTCTACAAGTTCCGCACAATGAAAACCGAAGTCGACCCATTCGGCCCAAGCCCAAAGGCTGACAGTGACCCGCGATTAACAAAGGTGGGCAGGCTCCTGCGGGAATATTCATTAGACGAACTGCCGCAATTGTTTAATATACTAAAGGGCGATATGAGCATCGTCGGCCCCAGGCCGTTATATATGGCGCAAATGGCTGAGTGGAATGAACGACAAAAAAAGCGTCTGCTGGTCAAGCCCGGCCTGACAGGACTGGCGCAAATATCAGGACGGGGCGAACTAACACGCGAGGAAAAACTTGAGCTTGATGTCAAATATGTGGAAACAGCCGGTTTTTGGCTGGACATAAAAATAATCCTGTCGACAATTGCTCAGGTATTTAAGCGAAAAAATATATATGAGAAAAGATATTCACAGGCCGAATTTACCCGGGGGCAGAACTCCAACCATACATAAATTTCTCATCTCTTCACTAACTGCGTTTTTTTTGTGGGCTTCGGCTGCTTTCGCATTGGAGCCGGACGAAATACTCATCATAGCAAATAAAGACTCCCCTGAATCACTCGCAATTGCCCATTACTACTGCGAAAAAAGAGCTGTGCCGAAAACTAATATCCTTGCTCTGCCTTTGGGCCAAAATCTTGGTGATACAATTGCCAGAGATGATTATGACAAAAAGCTTGCCTCCCCGATTCTTAAAAAATTGCTCAGCAGCGAGTTCATAGCCAAAATTAAATGTCTGCTTACAACTTATGGTGTCCCAATCAAGGTAACAGGGCGTGGGCCGTTAAAGGGGCAGGAACACAAGCTGCGGCGACTAAAAAACCTGCTTGAACAGGAAAAAACCAAAATTAAACAGTTGGAGCAAAACGGCTCATCAGACTCGTCGAAGCAAATTGAGGAAATCAATCGCCGAATAACCAAGATTCAGTCGGAAATCAGCCTTATCAACGGTGAGGAAACAAATGCCTCGGTAGACAGCGAACTGTCGATGGTGCTGTTCGGCGATTATGAATTGTATCGATGGCAGCCGAATAAGCTGACGTATAAGATGCCTTACTGGGATTTCAAATCGCTTATGGTCTGCCGTATCGATGGCCCGGGTTTTAAAATAGCAAAAGGTATTATAGACAAGTCTATAATTGCGGAAAAAACGGGGTTAAACGGAATTGCTTATATAGATTCACGCGGCATTGCGGATGATAAGAAGCCTTATTCGTTCGGCTTTTTTGACCAGTCGCTGCGCGATTTGGCGGAAATGATGAGAACCCGGACAAAAATGCCTGTGGTTGTAGAAAAGACGGAAGCCCTTTTTGCGCCGGGACAGTGTCCCTCTGCTGCCCTGTATTGCGGCTGGTACAGTGTGAAAAAATATGTGGATGCCTTTAGTTTCATCGATGGTGCGGTAGGGTATCACATTTCGAGTGTCGAGGCGGTCGACCTTCGCGACCCAAACAGTACTCAATGGTGTCCGGCTATGCTAATGCAAGGCATAACCGCAACGCTTGGGGCGGTGGCTGAGCCTTATCTTCATTCTTTTCCGCAGCCGAAAGAGTTTTTTTCTGAATTGCTCGATGGTTACTGCCTCGTTGAGGCGTATTATCGCACTGCACCGTTTAATTCGTGGCAGTTGATTTTGGTAGGCGACCCCCTCTACAAGCCTTTTAAAAAACCTTAGATTTTTGCTGAAGTTTCGCTGCAACAAAATTCGCAGTAACAACAATCGTGATGCCTCCCAAAGCGACAATTGCTTCAACAGGTCTAAAATCATTGCCGGTGATAACAGAGAATAGTTCTATCGTTGCCAGAAAACCGCTCGGCAAAGCAAACGCACCGATTACCCATCCGAACCGGGGGGGTTTTATCAAACCAAGATAGTCCATATATTGAATCCATAGCAGGCTAAAGAGAATATAAGTAGACAGATGAAATCCCAGGTTCAGCAGCAGCCACTCATCGGTCGAATTTACCTTCATAAAATTTGTTAAAACAAATATTGCCGACCCTGTCAGTACCAGAGACACAGGCCAGAACGGGAATATCGAAAGCAGAATCAGGCCCGTAATTACTCCTGCCAGGTCGGCTAAAAAATCTCTCATATCCGGATTACGCCCCACATAACCCTGAAGCCATTCATCGGCGACGCCATACCAAACCACCGCAAGAAGTATCCACCAGACAGCGGCTCTGCGCCAATTCACCTTTTTACCGGGACTGATTGCAAGCCATATCAGGAAGACCAGAATCAGGTAGGCAAAGTAGTGCAGAGTCTTGTCGGACGTCCGGATTTCAACGCCCGACAACGGGGGAATAGATATGTGGGTGAGGATGAAAATTGTAGGCCAATATAGCAGCAGCGGTATTATAGTCAGCCTTTGTCGGTTGAATGAAATCATTTTTTCTCTGTTTCCTAAACCCTATGCCCTAATATTGTCGATTTTTGCCAGCATCACCTTTAATTCTATCAAAAATTTCTTCACGGCGTAATGAGCAGTTTGTAAAAATCGTAGAGAAAAAACTATTTGTTGATTTTTGGAGATGTATAATATCAGACGATATGTTGCAGACCGTTTTTCAGAAACTTATCGGGAGGTTTTAAAGATGAAACACCTTACAATTTTCACAATCTTTTTAGCCTCGGCTATTTGTTTTGGCCGGGACGAACCACCGCCAAAAAAGATTCAGCTTCCTGAGCCGAGTCTGACAAGTCCGGTCAGTTTGGAACAGGCATTGACTATGCGCCGCAGCGTTCGCCAGTTCACCGATAAGACGCTCAATCTCGCACAAATCGGCCAATTGGCCTGGGCCGGCCAGGGTATCACAGAAAAGCAAAGAGGTCTTAGAACAGCGCCGTCGGCTGGGGCTATTTACCCGATAAATTTATACTTCGCCACCCAGGATGGTTTATTCATTTACAACCCCTTTCGACACAACCTGGAAGAAGTTCAGAATGAGGATATTCGTAACAAGTTGAGAGAGGCGGCCTTGCGGCAGAAGGTGGTTGCCGATGCCCCCTGTGATATAATTATCGCCGGCTCAGCGGAAAAACTCGCCGCCAAATACGCCGACCGTGCGGAAAGATATATGCTTCTTGAGGCCGGCCATATCGCCCAGAATATTCAACTGCAGGCGGTTGCTTTGGGGCTGGGCTCGGTAACGGTAGGGGCTTTTGAAATACCTCAAGTCGCAAAGGTCTGCAACCTGCCTGCGAATTTGGAGCCGCTTTACATAATCTGCGTCGGTTATCCGGCGAAACAGCCGCCCTTACAAAAAACCAAAGGAGAAAAGGAGACTGATAAAATGGATAGTGCAAAACCCAAAAAAGCCGTGCTGATTATCGCAAGCGAAAATTTCAGGGACGAAGAGTTTTTTGAAACCAAATCTGCTCTCGAAAAAGCAGCGGTCAAAACCACCATAGCAAGCACAAAGACAGGGACTATAAAGGGTATGCTTGGCGGAAAAGCCGTTGCGGAAGTGCTTGTGAAAAATATTACCGTGGATGATTATGATGCCGTAATCTTTGTGGGCGGTTCAGGAGCAAGAGAATATTTTGATAACAAAGTCGCTTTGGACATTGCCCGCCAGGCAAAAGACAAAAAGAAAATTCTTGCGGCAATCTGCATAGCGCCCGCTGTTCTGGCCAATGCAGGCGTGCTTAATGGCGTCAAAGCCACGAGTTTTATGTCGGAACGGGCAAAACTTACGGAAAACGGCGCAAAATTTACAGGTTCTGCCGTTGAGCAGGATGGCCTTATCATAACCGGCAGCGGCCCGGAGGCCGCAGCCAAATTCGGAAAGACCCTTGCCGAAGCTCTCGCTGGCAAATAGTAAAAATTTGATAAAACCTGTGGTCTGAAAAACCTACGTTGTTCCTTCGCAGGAATTGTAGCGGTTGGTAATCGGCAGTCTCCAGTCTTTGCCGAACGCCTTCGGCGTAATCTTTACCCCCGGCGGCGATTGCCTTCTTTTGTATTCATTTCGGTCAACCATACGAATGACCTTGTGAACCTCGTTAGGGGGCAGGCCTTCCTTAATAAGCTGCTGTGCCGATTTATCCTCCTCGACGTAGCCCTTCAGGATTTTGTCTAAAAGGTCGTAATCCGGCAGCGAATCGATGTCTTTCTGATTGGGTCGCAGCTCCGCAGTCGGCGCCCTGGTTATTACATCAGCGGGTATAATCTGCCGCCCTGCCGTTTTGTTTATATATTCAGCCAGCCTGTAAACAAGCGTCTTCGGCACATCTTTTATCACCGCAAATCCCCCCGCAGTGTCTCCGTAAAGCGTTGAATAGCCGACAGCCGTTTCGCTCTTGTTGCCGGTGGTCAGCACAAGTGCCCCGGATTGATTGCTAAGCGACATCAGGATTGTGCCGCGGATTCGGGCCTGAAGATTTTCGTATGCAATGCCTTTGCTGTTCCATCCCGGCGCCGATTGCATCGAACCGTCGAATTGTTTTAGTATTGGCTCAATCGGGATAGTCAGAAAACCGATGCCCAGATTTTTAGCCAGTCTTTCTGCATCGCTTATTGTCTCTCGGCTGTTGAATCTCGACGGCATTGTGATGCCGAGCACGTTGTCTTTTCCCAATGCAGCAGCGGCAACGGCGGCCACAACCGATGAGTCAATGCCACCGCTCAAACCCAGCAGAGTTTTCTTGAAACCGTTCTTTCTGCTGTAATCTCTTGTCCCCAATACAAGGGCCTGATAAGCTTCCTCGGTCTCGTCAACCGGCTGCGGTGCTGCCGGTTGTGTCGGCTTGACCTCGACTGTTTTATTGCCTGTATGTTGGACATCGGCAATCAATATATCCTCTTCAAACGCCCTGGCCATTGCTGTTATATCGCCGGTCGAATCGGCAAACATACTCCTCCCGTCGAAAACAAGCTCATCCTGCCCCCCGACAAGATTGCAATATGCCACAGCACAGTTGAATTTTTTCGCACACTCACTGATTACTTCCTTTCGCTGTTCGGTTTTGCCCAGATGAAACGGCGATGCCGACAGGTTCAGAATCATATCAATCCTGCCGGCGTTTTCGAGAAAATCGCCCATCCATTCAGCGTCCCAGATGTCGCGGCAGATTGAAACGGCAAGATTAAGACCGCCTATTTCTATTATTACCGGCTCGACACCGGCCTTAAAATACCGCTGCTCATCGAACACGCCGTAATTCGGCAGCAAAACCTTCCTGTAAATTCTGGCTATCACGGCTTTCTGCAGAATAGCGGCGCTGTTATAGCAATTGTCCCCGGAAGTATCAGGAAAGCCGACTATTATGGTCTTCTCTTGGCAGTCGCCGGCAAACTTTTCAATGGTTGTCCTGCAATCCTCAAGAAAATGCTTCTTAAGCAGCAAATCTTCCGGCGGATACCCGCACACAGCCAGTTCCGGAAATACCACCACGTCCGCACCGCCGGCAATTGCCTGTGCGTATATCTTGCGCATCTTTTCAGCGTTGCCTTTCAGGTCGCCCACAGCCGCATTAAATTGTCCCAACGCCACCCGCATTTATACCTCGTAGTTTTATACGCAATACGCATTACGCCCTGCGCACAACGAAAATAACGGAGAGGGCGGGATTCGATTTGCCCTCTCTCTGTAACATCCTCAATAGACTCATTTTACAGCTTAATTCTAATAAAAGCAAAGACTTAAATTCTCTTGTTGATTTACGGGTGCACGTCAAGTTTGTAGGTAGAAAAACTGCTCTCCTGTAGGCAAAATAGAAGATTATTGGAAAATTTGCCAGAAAGGAGAGCATATTATTATGGATACCAGAATTTTCGATGAATTGGAAGAATGTTTTGGGCAGGAATTGTCTTTGGCAGGTAACGACCTGGGAACTCTCGAATCAGCGGTAACAGCCTTTGTTGGCCGATTAGGGCAAGGTCTGCTGCAGAGGCTGGTTTCGAGGCAGCCGAATGGATACACAGGCAGTTCAATTATCTGCGATTGTGGTGGTTCGATGCGATTTGTTGGGTATCGCTGCAGAGACGTTCATACATTATTCGGCTGGGTTAAGGTTAATCGTGCATATTATAATTGTTCCCGGTGTGGCCGAAGTTCTGTGCCGTACGATCATGATAGCGGGCTGGGTACGGAAAGTCTCAGTGCCGGTCTGGCAAGAGCCTGCTGTGTTCTTGCAGTAGACGATAGTTTCAATCAGACTTCTCGCAAGATAGAAGAGCTTGTAGGTCAGCGGGTTTCAGATAAGACAGTTGAGCGGGTCGTTCATCAGATTGGCTCGTTAGTAATTAGCCAACAGGATACACAGCTGGCCGGCTTTCTTAATGAGCGACAAATACCCGATGCACAAGTCAAACCGAAAAGACTTTATGTCTGTCCTGATGGCACCACGGTGCATGAAAAGGATGGCTGGCATGAAGCAAAGGTAGGCTGTATTTACTGGGAAAACGGACGGTTTGAACGAGAACAGCGATATTTGGGGCGATTTGATAATTCCGATGTGTTCGGCTCATATTTGTGGCTGCGGGCGTGCAGGTGCGGATTTAGAGAAGCCGATGAGGTAATATATATCGGGGACGGAGCGGCATGGGTTCGCACGATACACGACCAGCGTTTTAAGAAGGCGGTATTCATCGTTGACTGGTTTCATGCAAGTGAACATATCTGGGACTGCGGCAAGAGCTTGTTTGGAGAAGGGACGGACTCTGCTAAAAAGTGGGCTGAAAAACTTTTGAATTTACTATGGGACGGCTGGACAAGAAAATTGCTAAAGTTCCTGAAAAAGCAGCGAGGAAGGTACAAGAATGAAAAGCTGGAGGCAATCGAAACGTTATATCGGTATATAAGCGTAAATGAGGAACAAATGCATTACGATGTATTCAGGGCCAAAGGTTATGGCATAAGCTCAGGTGCCGTTGAGGCTGCCTGTAAACATGTGGTTGGCAAGAGATTAAAACAGTCTGGAATGATATGGACACGGGAGGGATCGTCAGCTACGCTGGCTTTACGAACAGCCTGGCTCAATATGGAGTGGGAAGACTTATGGTCGAGAAAACCCCTTGCTGCCTGAAAAATCTACCTACAAACTTGACGTGCACCCTTGATTTACTATTCTTGCACGATTTTTTACTGTCTCGTGATGCGATTTGAGGGCAACATCTGATATCCGTTACGCTACAAAACGGCTTAGCAGAACCATAAAGTAGAGCGTGGACTACAACCCATCAGCGTAGGTTTCAAGCCACTCAACGGCACCGGGTGTTTCATTCCACGTATCTATCATCATATCCGCACAGATTATGGCCTCTTCTTCGGAGCCCAGGCTGTAACTGGGTGGAAGGAACTGCGGCACTTCCTTACGGCCCAGAAGGTACTGTGGCACATATTTGTTGACACTTAAAGCGTTTTGCAGGTGTTTATGAGCAGTTGCAGTATCGCCTTTCTGCCTGAAAGTCAGAAGCGATTGTGCGTAACTGCCAATAGCCAAACGCTTATCATCTTTGTGTTTTTTCAAAAGCTGCTCGGCTTCATCGTCTGCGTTCATTTTTAACAAACAGCCAAGCAGCAGATGACGCGCTCCCTGATTGTCCATTGGGTTTAATCGAAGTAACTCACGATAATGGTGGGCAGCCTCTTCCAACTGTCCCAATTCCTCCAGACATTGAGCCAGTCCCAATCTGGCGCGCATATAAGGACGCGTTTGCAAGATTCCCCAGAAGTTGCCAGCCTCTTTCTGGAAAAACTCCTCACCCAGCGCCCTTTCACCTGCGGCGATGCCTTGGGCATATAAGTCCTTTGCTTTTTGAATGTCTGAGCAACGCTCTGCCAGCAGCACGTAAGCATCAGCACAATCTGGGCAAATCTCTATCGCCTTGCGGGCCAGTTGGATTTGCTTTCTTCCTCGACACTCAAATGCATCATATATAAGATCCTGCGCCTGCTCTAATGGAGTCGTATCTGCCCCATGTGGAATTTCCTTGCTAACGACGTTTTTATTAAGAAATGCCTGTAACTCATCTACGCTGCTGAAATCGCGTCCTTCTATCATTCGGTGAATATCCATCTGCATTCTTTCCATACACCGGCGGTCAGGCATACCGCCTCGCATTTTAACTTTCTTCTTTGTATCTTTATCATCTGGCTTCAAAAGGTCGGGCAAAGACAATATGAAGTCCATTTCGCCTCTGGATGTAGTTACGTGTTTTTTCCAGCCACCACCGTCGATTTCATCTTCTGTAGTTTGCGCCAGCATTCGCATCAGACCTTCTAGAAAGGCCAGTATATCCGGCCCGGGACGCCGTTGTTTTCCTCTGGGCTGAAAGCATATTGCAACAGGATAGGCATTTTCTCCGGCAACCGGTAAATGATAATCTTCCCACAAATCAACGTCACCGAAGGGCAATTCAGTAATCGTGCCAAATAATACCGACCAGTGCTTGTTCTTGGCTAATACTCCCGATTCCCTTTGCTCAAACAAGGATTCAAGTTGCGCAGGCGAATCATAAAAAGCCATCCCGAAAGTCATCCCACCGGCACCAAGCACGGTAAGATATCTCAGTGAGGAATCAACAAAGGGGGACTCAATCTCAATCAAATCCTCATCCGTCAAGTACTGCCAGGGCTGGGAATGGTAGAATTTTGAGGCTGCATCGGCGAAGCAACGCATAAATTCCACCGTAATCCCTTTGACATCCAGAGCACCTGGCACCAATGGGCGGCCAGCGATATGGTCAGCCATATCAGCGACCATCTCATCAAACGTGAATAACCTGTTGCGTTGCTCAACCATGATGTCCGCTTCAGCTAATAATCCGCTAAGATGCTCGGCCAAAGCCGGGTCTTTAACCTCTATCTTGCCGGGGCGATAGCCCGCAAGTTGTCGGTCACAGGCAAAATTAGCCAGAGACTGTAAAGCTGTTTCAAAATTAATGTCTTGTCGCAGCTGGGGAGCCGTTGTGTGGACCAGCTTAGTTTTGAGGCTGATCCACCCGGCCATCCAGGGACGAGATGGCTGGCGGTTTTTTTCTTGAACCCACATTGGCAATTTGACCAATCCTCCCTGCCACACCTCGTTTTTTCGCTGCGGTAGTTGCTTTATCTGTTCAACTTGAAAATTCATTTTGGTCGCCTGTCATAATTGTAAAAGTAGAGCAACTTCCTTGTTTATGAAATTATTCTAATGTCCGCATTTTACACGGGCATCAAATAAATATCCACACCCATTTTTCGGGCTGGTCGTTCTTATCAAACTGAAAGGCAAAAAGGCGGAATTGAACAGCCAACACACGGATTTTCAGTCCGGAAGGCTGGCTTTAAAGCCTTGTAGCTAAAAGGGTTACAACGCATTTTTGCGTAAAAAATGAGGATTGCAAGTGAATAACAAGTCACTGAGTAATCAATAACAAGCTGCCATCATGTGGCGACTGACCCACTCAGTGACCCACTTTTAGGTTTCACTTCCTGGGAAACACAACACAGCCTATGCAACTCAACAAAACCTTTATTAGCATGTTCCGCCAAATGTAAATTGGAATGTGCTGATTTTGCCAGGCGGGCGGGATTATCAGATTAAACAGCTTTGTCCTGGCGGGGCTAATCGGCGTGATTTGCAAGCCCCGTCAACACTTCCTAAAAAGCCAAAAAGAAGTGATTGACGGATGGCAGGGCAAAATACGAGAAAGGGCGGGAATGAGCAGGTAGTCTCTTTTACAAAACAGCTTAGTCTACCCAGCACATTCTCAGACCTAAAAATAGAGGGGCTCGATAAGGTCGCAGGTTCGCATGAACTTTCCGCAAGAAACAAGGAACTGATATTTCGGTTTCTCAACCATATTTCGCCGGAAGTTTCAGAAAAGAGGCTGACCTTTTATACGCACAAACTTCGCAGGCTGGCGGACTGGCTTAAAAAGGATTTCGATACCATTACAGAAGAAGATTTGCGGTCCCTTCTGACCTTCATTTCCAAAGGAAATCCCCGCTTAAACGGCGGCAAGTTTTCTTCAGGAACTGTCCATGGTTATAAGGTCACCCTTAAGCGGTTTTACCGTTGGCTGGAAGGCAATGACGAAGAATATCCCCGCAAGGTCCGATGGATAAAAACCAATGGGGAAACTACAAGAATTAAGGAGCCTGAACAGCTTCTTACATTTGAGGAGGTACTGAAGATGATACGGTACGCCCGCAATCCCAGGGATAAGGCTATAGTCTCATTTCTCTATGAGTCAGGCGCACGCCTCTCCGAACTATTATCAATGAAAATTAAGCATCTTGAATTCACGTTAACAGTGGTCAAAGCAACACTTCCCGTCAGCAAAACCCAACCCAGAGTAATTCCGCTCGTATCCTGTAAAGGACATTTGTCCACGTGGATAAATTATCATCCCCTGAAAGATGACCCTGAAGCCTCGCTCTGGAGCAACCTGAAACGCAGGGGAAACGAATCTCTTATGGGGCAGACTGTCGGTGAGATACTTAAGGCTATTGCTTTGGATGCTGGTATTACAAAAAGAATTTATCCGCATCTTTTTAGGGCATGCTCCATTACTCATAAACAGGCAGCGGGTTGGCCGGAACAGGCCATAAAAATGTTCCACGGATTGTCAAAAGATTCCAAGGTAATGAAACATTATTCCCACCTCTCCTACAATAACCTTGAAGAGATACAGCGTAAGATGAACGGACTGCCCGTCGGCGAGGTCTCCGAACTGAATCGCGGCATCAAATGCCAGAACTGCGGTAAAATGAATCCGTTGTTTGTCGAAGTTTGTGATTGCGGATTGCCGACAGAAATAAAGGTCGTTACCGGCGGACAGCGTTCTTTAGAATCCGAGATTGAAGCTCGGTTGCAGAAGAAAGTGGAAGAATTCATAGAAAGCAGGTTGGGTTACGACCGCTTTATGGAGCGGTTTATGAGTTCGCTTCTGGAGAAATCAAAACACTCACCGGAACTTCTGAAAGCCATTGGCGAAATCAATGTAGACCTCCAGCGACAATTATCTCAGAACCGACACCAGAGCCTTTGTCGCAATTAACCGCAGAAGGTACTGCTTTTTGCTCATGACTGAACTTTTGCATTCTTGGGCATCCTCGCAAGATCCAGAAGTTCCTCAAGAATAGGTAACCAAGGTGGCAGGCTTGTCTGTACATCATGACGCGGCAGTTCTCTTTCTGACGCCGAACCAATAGTTCTATGCATATGGCTTATTACGCGGGATTATATGAAAATAGTTTACAGGAACACAGGGCAAAACATGCAATTAATGCCCAAGGAAGGCATTAAATTTTTTGTATTGATGCCCGGGCGGGAAACGAAAAGCAAAGTGCCTTTGTTTGGATGTGTCACATACCTCTTTAAGGATATTTGGCGGTAAGTATATTTAAGCGTTGCGCTGCAAGCGTTTTTGACGCTCGGCGCGGGACAACACGAATTTTACCCATTCGGGAGTTTCTATCTTTTGACTATTTCCTCTATTCATAAAAGATTTTTCCAACAGCCTTTCTTATCGGTTACGTTTGTTGTTTGCCGACCATGCGGTTCGACGTGATAGAATAACCTCGCAGATACGAGTTTTTGGACGCTACATGATTTTTCACAAGCACAAATTTTTGGATGTTACGAGTAAATCAATCGTGCTGTTGTTCAACATTTTCCTTTCCACTTGTCAAATTTTCGACTTTGGTTTTTACCTGCTCCTGTCTGAATTTGTCGCTGTTCCACTTTTTGGCTTCGGATTCGTTGTTTTTGATTTCTTCCTGTAAATTCTTTAATTTCTTTTGTGATTCTTGGTTTTCTATTTCTTTTTTCTTTGCGACCAAAGCGAGGTCCTTGCTAATTACCTCCTCCAGTTCTTTCGTTAATTTTTTCTTCTCGCCTTCATCATTGGTGGTTTTAATTTTTTCGAGCAGTCCATTTTTTTGTTCGGCAAGGTCCGTTCTTTCCTTAAGAACCTGAGCTAATTGCGGATTAGTTTTAGATATTCTTTCAATTGCCCCATATTTCCTGAGGCTAAGTTCAATTTGTTCTTTATAAATATTCGGCTGTTTGTTTTTCAGTTCAGACAGCTTTTTGGCCTGCTCGGGGTAATTTTTCTTTAGCCAATCCAGATGCTCATCATACTTCCTGCTTATAGGGTCGATAGTCTGGCTGTTTGAGTCATTCAGCAGCATATTTTTCGCAGCGCCTGGCTCGGAAGCCGGCTTTAATTTTGACTGCTTAAAAGCCGAAGCTCCATGGGCCACTTTATCACGAGTAGTTTCCCCAAATTCTGCCAGGAATTTTTTGGGGTTTTCTGTCCGCAGCCTCATCAGCTCTTTTGCCCTTTCAGGGTCGGTTTTCTTTAGTTGATTAAGCGTAAGATCGACCCCCATATCAGCGGAAGGCCGGGGCCTTTTCAGCTCTGATTTTGGTGTGTTACTGTCTGTGATATTACTAGTTTTGTCTTCGGCTGCTTTACCAACAGCACCGAAGATTAACAATGTAATGATCACAAATAACAGAGTTAAGAAGGTTGAATGTGTTTTTTTCATTTGTTTGTCCTTTCTGAAAGATACTTTTTGTTAATTATTCTTTTTTAACAGTCGCAGATTTTTAACTTTTCAAGAAACAACTTTTTGTTTTGTAAATCCTGATAAAATTCTGAAAAATTGGGTTTGCCCGCCAAACAGAGTGGCGGGTAAATTTGGGTTCGTTTGGCTTTGTTTTTTCATTGTTAAAAGCCTCGATTTATTGGTATAAGTCCTTATCTTGTAATAGTTTAAGTTTGTTCTTAGCATTCCGGAAATTGGGTTCGTTTTGCATAATTTGATGTTTTTGATTGATTGAGTTTTAATCGCAGATTACCCAGATTAAACTGATTGCTTAAATAGATGTTGCCTAAATTAACGCTACCGAAGGCGGAGGGCGGTAACAAATCCGAAATCCTAATATCGAAATACGAAACAATCTCAAAATCCAAATGACCCATATTCAAAACAAATCGAACATTTACGAAAAACCGGATTTGACCTGGGTTTGCTAACCCTGACGACCTTGCCCTGTTGGGCGGTTGGGCGTTTACCTGCTGGTAAACTATGGCTATTTTAACATATTTTTGAGGAAAAGTCAAGAGAAATCGATGCTTCCATCCCGCCAAACAGATGGCGGGTAAACTTCGCTAAAGCCTGCTATAAGGAGGCGGGTAAACCCACCGTAGGCGGGTAAACATCGAGACTTCCGACTTCGTCCCTGAGGGACTACGCCGGACAAGTCGACGAGACAAGCGATTCGAGCCGGCCCGGCTGGATGAGCATCAGATACGCCAGCAATATGTACAGACGCCATTACCTTTAGCAATTTTTAACTTTTCAAAGAGCAACTTTTTTAACAGCCTTGCTATCCCTCATTTCAGTTTCACACGTCAAAAGACTTCTTTTTGCAGATACGAGTTTTTGGTCACTACGGTTCTCTGATTACAAACTTCACCAATCAACAGGGGCTTCGTTTCCGACCTTGCCAAAGTAAGACTTCACATAATTACTGACTGGTTTGATTAAATTCACTCTAACTTGGCCTGTATTGCTGTCATAATATAGCCCTCCTTGTCCGTTTATGGCAGTAAACTCCTTGCTATTGCCACATGGGTCTGATATCAACTCTAAAGGGTAGACCTCACCGAAACTCCAACCATAGTTCTTTTGACTGTAATCTCTCAGTTCCGATAAAGAGTTAGGGTATCTACCCTCTAATTTTTTGAATCCGCCTATTTGTAATCTCAGCGAAGAAACATTCTGTTTAGTCCAGAAAACCCTTCTATTTATCCCCGGTTTAATCCAGAGGTTAGACATCAGCCAAATACAAACAACAGACACGATTACGAGTGCAATAACAAGTTCATACCACCTTAACCGGAGAAAACTTCCTGAGCTTATTTTATTTTCACTAAACATTACTGCACCTCAGTCCACATACTATTAGCCGCAGAAATAGACTCACGTACACCCGTGATGGGCAAAGGAAACGACTTTCCAGTATATCCCCAAACATGTGCTTTAGGCAAGGCATTTTTAAACTTATGAGCTATAGACTTGCCATTGAAGAAAGCACTGTAACAAGCTTCCAGTTCAATCAGAGCTTCTTCTTCAAACACCGATTGTATCAATTTAACGTGATTGTCGAAGAACACGAGTCCTGTTGTTATCTTTGCTTGATGCGGGTCAGGATGTGGACCAGTTACAAAACCGCCCTCTTCTTTACCTATCATCAACCCCCATCCTCTCTCTGCTCGACCCTCATCAGTCTCATCTCCAAAACCATGTCCCAAGTACTCGAAAAACCTTATCTTCTCACCAGATTGTTGTACCTTCTGCATCTCAAATACAAGGTCGTCAGGTTTTCGAAGTGTCACAGTGTACTTTGTTTCCGTGTTTGTATTGTTTACCTTCACAATCGTTAAATATGCAAGTCCGATACGGATAGCTATCAAGGGTTCCAAAGTTGACAAAAGGCCAATCCCAACCATGGCTGCCATCCTCGCAATGATAGCGATTATCGTCAGTGCGCCAACCAGATTGAAAAACTGCCCTGTAGGATCGACTCCATTTACCGGATTGGCGTGACAGTATAAATATTTATGCAGGGATTGTGGGTCCTGGTTGTTGCCTGCAAATGGGTCTGTTTGGTTGAATCGGCCATTCAGCGGGTCGTAGTAACGAGCGCGCAGGTAATACATTTTGGCTTTGCTGTCCCACTGCTGGCCGGTGTAGAACAGGCCGGTGGAGGCAGCACTACTGCTTTGCGCCGGGTCGACACGCTGGCCATAAGCATCATAGGCAAACGTATTGCAGGTCGGCGAGCCATAGCCATACAGACCGCCGCCGGCACTGCTGTGATGCCGGACAGAACCCTGGCCGTCACAGAGATAAAACTTCGGCAGGGGTACACATTGAGCGATTACATCGTCGCCGATGATATACGTAACGGTCGGCACACCGCTCGCAGGCCGTTCCTCAAGCACTTGTGTATAGCCGGTGTGATTGTGCGAATCGACCAGATATTTTGTGACAGTGCCGTTGACGTTCTTCTGCACCCTGTTGCCGTCGTCATCGTAAGCGTATGTCGTGATGTCCCAGTTAACGCCGTCGGTCGTTGTCTTTACCTGCTCAAGCTGGTTCTGAATATTGTATACGTAAATAGTTTTCTCGATGAAGGCGGTATCCGGGTCCGGCGTATCTTTTACAGCCTTTATCTTTTTGACGCACGAGCCGTTTGCATCGTAGGAGTAGTGAATATCCGTATTGATTGTCCCCCAGTTGGCCCTGCTCAGGTTGCTGTAACTTATCGTCGCCTGCGCCATCTCCTGCAGATATGCAGGATTGATAAGCATCAAATAAGCAAGCAGCACGCACAGGCAGTGACGCCAAAGTGCAGACGCTGTCATTCCGTGCTTGACACGGAATCCAGTACCTTTCCTGGATTCCCGCTTTCGCGGGAATGACAAAAAGGCAGGCAACAGGAACGCTATCGGCAGCAGCCCCAGAACCATCGCCATACAATAATCAGCCCATTTGCTCGGTATCCCCAGCAGATATGCCCGCAGCGGGCCGATATTTTCAGATGAGCCGAACAGACGGTAATGTGTTACCTGGCCGTTCGATGTATACGCATACACCGGCTTATCATTCAGCCAGAAGCATACGCCCGGCTCGGTATGCGTCTCTTTGACCAGTTCGTCACTATCGTTTATCACGTAATCGGGCATACACTTGTCTCGTATCACGCAAAACGGCCAAGAATCCTTCCCATTTTTAATATTACTGAACTGCTGAACCAGTACAGTAGATATTGTTCCCAATGTGTCGGAAGTCCAATCATAAAAGCACCAAACCCGCCGAAAATGCCGCATCGCAATAACATTCTCTTTGGTCTTTCTTACTTTGCCCTTTCTTCGACAAACGGATATTTATCACTGGCAACAAAAATTGCGATTTCGGCTCCTGTTGGTTTCCACTGTGCATTTAAATATTTGATGGGATATTCAATTATGTCGCTCCACTTAGCTTTTGAAAATACTTTCAATTCTCTATGGTCGCTATCCCAAGTCCCAAACTTTTGTATATCGGGCAGCCAAACCAGAATACCCCAAGCATCAAAACCTTCACATTCAGCAATTAAATCAACTGCTGGCACTACATAATAGCCCATCTTTAAATCATCTTGATTTGAAACAATTTTATCTACATAGATTCTCCCGCGTATTAGTGATTTTATTGGCACAAGCTCTATATGGCCAATAACACATTTTTCTTCATCATAAGATAAACTTTTGGACTGGCTTATAAAATCAACTAAATCCTGAGGAAGATTTAATTCTTCTAACTGTGTCCAGTTAACATTTTCCTTGTTTTGTTTTATTTTCTCCTCATTAGCTTGAACTCTTTTTTTATAAAAGATACGGCATAATTTTCGAATCGTTTTTGGCACATAGGATTTCTTTTTGGGAGACATTTGTAGGTATATCAATCCTTTACAACCGGCTTTCTTTAATTCTTCTCTTACTCTTTGTGATACAACAAAGGAAATCGTAGATTCCTCAATATAACTAAAAACATCATGGCACGCACACGCTTTAGGGTTAATAACCTGCTTCGTTAAAATATTTCTTACGTATTTACTTTTCTTTTTATCGAGTACATCTTCTAACACCGGAAAATGCAGTATGAAATAGTGTCGCTTTTCCCCGGTCTCAGATTCCACCTCTGCATCCAGCCATTGAAGAACATCTTTTTCAGACTTACATCTTTCCAAAATGCTACGCATTTTTTCCGAACAGAGACGACAGCCAATGGTGGCTGGCAAATAATCCGTATATCCTCCATTTTTGAGAGTAAAGTATTTTGTTTCCCATTCTTTTACCCATCCCTGTTTGGGCAGAAGGTTCAACCCGGTATAATTCTTTATGTAAGCAACTCCGGCTCGTCCTCCCACATCTGCACCAAATCCAACTTTGTAATAACTGACCATCTCTATTTCTCCATAATGTCACTAAAGCATCCAAAATACTGGATAACTCTTTACTTTAGTTAATTTTAATGATCATTGGCTGCCTTTTGTTGGCCAGAACTCCGATTTCAACATCTCAGGATTTTCCATAACAGGCAGTAAGACATATTCCTGGAATAATATTATAAATCTGTTAACTGCTTGTCCTGCTTCATTAGCCGCTCGAGTCATCTGTGAAAAGACCCACTCGTGATATTCCCAAGCATGTGGACTATTGTGATATTGAGTAGAAATTGAGCCTAAATTCCATGCTTCGTTTAATTTCAAACCATATTTGCTTACAATCTTTTCAAAAAGAGGAGTCCAATGGCTGTGTTTATCAGATGCAAAATGATGCAATCGAGCTTGAACTTCAGGATTTGAAATCAACTGACTGCCCCCATAGAGCCAAAGCCAAATTAAACGAATCGCCCAAACTGTGCCATACACGGCCCCACCAGCAACAGCTCCTAATCCAGCTCCAATCAAAATACCTTTCCATACACTCTGTTTGGTATGATGTGCATAAACACCACCTATAATAGCCCCAATCACAGCACCAATTGCCATACTTACTGTCAGATTTATTAATGAAACCTCGCGCCCGCTTGGATCAACTCCATTCACCGGATTAGCGTGGCAATAGAGGTACTTATGCAGGGATTGTGGGTCTTGGTTGTTGCCTGCGTATGGGTCAGTTTGGTTGAATCGGCCATTGAGGGGGTCGTAATAGCGCGCTCGCAGGTAAT
>Ga0315294_10000528_pt1 | contig 41137 bp, 61 predicted proteins | sample YL17G13_40_MG_FD_203626 | JGI IMG/M metagenome (GOLD analysis project Ga0315294, IMG submission 203626) | Sediment microbial communities from Yellowstone Lake, YNP, Wyoming, USA - YL17G13_40 | ecosystem: Environmental > Aquatic > Freshwater > Lake > Sediment | place: USA: Wyoming | collected... | reverse complement strand
TGTTCGAAAATTTGATGCACTTCTAGAAGAAGCAAGATTAAAGAGTAAGAATCATGATAGTCGTGAACGAGATCCTGAACTCACTAAGTTACTTGTTAGTTGTTGGGGCCAACTTACTAGCCAGATTAAGTCTTCAAGTGAGAAATGGGAACCTTCTCCAGAAGTGTATAATCAACTCATCCAGATAGCAAACAACTTGTGTGTTGCTTATAGAGCCTCTCCGATCCAGGATAAATGGACTTGGGTAACAACATTTAAGAAATTTTTGATAGAGGAATACTGGAACAAGAAAATGGTTCCTCGACTAAACATACTTGTGAAACCATATATCTGGGAAAATGATTTTCCAATGTGGAAGAAAATGAACAATCTTTTGTGAAAGGGGAAAGATGACTGGTAAAGTAAAAATTCTAACACAACACGTACAAAATTGTATAGTTCACCTTGCTATTATGGATGTTGATTTTTTGAAGATAGTTAGGTTTGCTCTTCCTGCAAATTATCTGAATTCAATTTGTACAGATTTACTTCAAGTATGTTATGATTACTATGATGCCCATACTGATGCTCCTATAGATCACTTCCAAGATGAAATAGAACGAAAGTTCTTCTCGAAGTTTGATGATGATAAGAAGAAACTTTATCTTGATTATCTCGAAAAGATTAATGAAGTTGGTTTTGCTAACAAGCAATATCTTCTCTCTATTCTGAATCAGTTTATTCGGCATAGAGAAGTAGAAGCTGGACTAAAAGGTGCAGCTGATTTGTGGGACCAGGAACGCTATGATGAGGCAGAGCAGACTATTCTGAAGTCCTTTAGATCTGGGATACCTTTGCAGGAAAAATTCCTCACCATTCCGGATGATGGATCTGCTTTTCTCCAAGAGAAAAATGTGACCGGGGAAGTGGTATCTCGTCTCGGTATACCATCCCTTGACCGAAGAATTGGGGGATTAAAGAGAGGACAACTTGTATGTTTCTTTGGCCCAGCAAAAGGAGCGAAGTCGTGGGCCTGCCTGAACGTGGCATATCAAGCAATGGGCCTTGGATACAAAGTGCTCTATCTTTCGCATGAACTCACTGCACAAGAGATAGGTCAGCGGATTTATCAGAAAGTAAGAAGTTTGTCAACCAAACCTGAAGAAGAGATTGAATCTGTAACTACAAAATATCTTGATGAAAATGGGATAGAAAAAGAAGAAACTTTCCTGCCAAAGACGGTGCAGAACATAGATGAACAAGAACAAGTAAATCAACTTCTAAATAGATTTACTGGAAAAATTAAGATCCGAAAGTATGCGATGGGCACCTGCAGCGTTGGTGAGATAGAGCGAGTTATAGAGTATCTCGAGATAGTTGAACATTTCATACCAGATGTTGTAATAACCGACTATGTGGAGATTATGGCTCTGCCTAAACGGGAGGAGAAGCACGAGGCTATAAATGAAACATACATTGCGTTGAAGAGTATTGCGGATCAAAGAAGCATTTTGATGGTGACAGCAAGTCAGATTACTCGTGCGGGGTATGGTAAAACTAGAGTAAAACAAGCTTATTTGCCTGCTGGAGATATTCGGAAACTTGCAAACATCGACCTAGGTGTTTCACTCTGCGCTTCAGAGTCACAATCAGATCAGAACTTGATGAATGTGTACATAGAAGTCAACCGTTCCGGACCACAAAGTTTTGGCTGCACCATTTATAATGTTTTTGAAATAGGCCAGTTTGCTCAGTTTGTGCAAGATATTCGACCAGAACCAGAAATTCAAAGACCAATAGAGGAAAACTAAAAATGTCCAAGCAACAAGCTTTGTTTGAACTGATAGAGCAAGCAGAGTAGAATCTTAGAGAGAATTGAATAAAAATGAAACTACACTTTGAAGACGATAAAAAATCCTGAAAAATCCCCATTTTTCATTTGTATTCCCTCAAAAATAGGTTATAATTTATAAAAGAGAACAAATAATAAGGTTTTTAGAGAGGATAAACATAATGATAACACCAGAAGAAATACATGCTCTACAATTTACAAACTCAACATTATATGAGATAATTGCCCAAGACGATGACAATGATTATAGTGAAAGTGGCTGGGTAGCTATTTATGACCCGGATAAGAAGAAATGTGCTATATCACGCTATAGTCATTGCTCTTGTTATGGTACATGGGAGGCAATTAAGGGTTGGGATTGGGAAGGAACCCCTAAAAAATTACTAAAACTAGCAAAGAAAGAACTTGACCCAAATATGCCGGAACGAAAAATTAGTCCTGAAGATTATGATTATGACCATTTAATGAATGTATACCAAGGTATAATAAACTGGTATAATGAAAAATTTGGGAGATAAACAAATGGCAAAAATCAAAATAGAAGAAAAGCTAGATCAGTTGGCAGAAGTTAGGGAAGTTCAGAAAGATTACAATAAAGAGACTCAAGCTCTTATCTACGAGGCTCTATCAAGATGCCCAGATCTCAAAAGTAGGAATGATGAAGTTCAGAATGCATTAAGGTTTACAGCAAAGCAGGAAGTCGATCTGACTGAAGAGATCAAAGTGGTAGTAGTCAAATCTGGAGAATCAATAAAAGGCCAAAAGCTGCAAGCTATATTTACCAAAGGAAGGACAACCTGGGATGCACAGATGCTTGAAGGTTATGCTATTGGCCATCCGGAGCTTAATGCGTTAAAGAAAGTTGGAGATCCTTCAGTTAGCATTCGAGAAGTTAAAGAAACGAAAGAGGAATAAGAAAGAAGGGTAAAGCAAATGCTATCAAGCATTATTCGGTATTACTGCACTATCTGTTATTTAGTTTTTGCTACATACATATTTTGTAATTGGGGAAGACTTTGGAGCAAGTATTTTGTGCTTATAGTACTTAGGTTCAGTTTGTGCCCAATAATGGTAATTTATTGTGCAATTGAAGAGCTAACTAAACTGGTAAAAAAGATTTTGAAAGGACAGTAAGATGAAAAGGCTGATTGTACTATTAATTATGGTTCTTCTTTGCCCAGCGTTGATGGCTTCTGCACCTACTTATTCAGTAGCTGTTCCGGTTAAAATGGTCATCCCTTGGTACATTGAAATAAGTCCCGTTGCTCCAATAATTCTGGCGCAAGAGGATGGCCCACTTGGTCGGAGCTTTCAAGGATGTGGACAGCTTCAGTTTGCCTGCAACTTTAACTTTTATTTGAAGTGCATAATTACAGATGAGTTATTTGCAGGTACTTGGAAATGCTGGTTTCAGAATCCTGGGAAGAATGTTAATTGGCCAGGGGGTACTCCTCAGCTTTGTGTAAGAGTAGATATGGCAGATTTACTCGATCCAGATTTGATGGGTATGTCTGGGAAGCAATTGCAGGTTGCAGTGTTGAACATTACAATAATTCCAAGATAAGTTGAGTATAATAACTTGGGGTGGTAATGCTAAAGTGATCTTGCTCGCTTCGGCGATGCTAATATTGCTATGCTTACCACTTCCTGTTTTAATACTGTGCAGGAGGTAAAAGATGAATAATACTTCTATAGTCAACTTAAGTGATTTATCGATGTTTGGAAGGGATTTAGAGGCTCTTGGTTACGATACTGAATTGGACGAGTACTTTGAGATGATTACCCGGCTAACTAATACCTTCTCCAAGACAGAATACCATCTAATAGAAGGTATGCAGCAATATACTGTTGCTGAGTGTTGGCGATTGTTTGGAGAATCTTTGGTAGAGGAGTGAATTTGTTACACTAGATATTCTGTTACCCAACGAGGAATTAGCGAGAAACTCAAAGTGAAATCTAAAGAAAAGAAAATAGAACTAAAAAACTTATCCCAGCAGCAGATTGGTGCTCTCCATAAGAAGGAAATAGCCAGGATAGAGGATCTCAATATTAAGGTTGGGGATCTTTTTATTGATACCCGTAATAGTATCCTTCGTGTAGGGAAGATCAAAACTAAGAAGGGAAAAGTAACTATTGTGATGGAGCACCAGTATGATACTGGAGAATGGGGTTCCTATGGAGAAAGCACTCCTGAAGAATTTAGGAATAAAAATTATATTAAGCTCGACAAACCAATTGAAGAAAAAGAGAAAGAGGTATTGGCAAAACTTGCTACTCGTGAATTCTTAGAGGAACAAAAAAAAGTACCTGAGGACACAACTGCCCTTGCTACAATGGGATCGAAGGAAAATCTACTCAGCACAAAAAGGGATTTAGAAAAGAAGTTTGAAGAAATTGAAGTGATGCGGAGGGTACTTGGTCGAATAAATGATGAGCTGCATCATATAGTAACAGCCTATCATGAGAAACTAGAATATATTACCAAGGTTATTGGCGTAGTTGAACTCTACTTAGGAGTACACGAGGAAATTGTTCAAATAAGAGAAGGTGAAAGAGCTGATGTTTCTGAACCTGTTCATATTAGACAAATGTTACTTTTTATGGATGAAGAAGTAGCTGTCCTTGGTGCAGATCAGCAAGGATTGGATTTTGAGCAGATTGAATTATTTGATAAATGGGTAAGTGAAGAAGAACATCTGAATAGAATACTTCCAGAGAAAAAAGGTGTGGTTGCCCTTCGAGTGAGAAGGGAAGATAAAGATTATGGTGATCCTTGGTATAATGCACGGAACAATCCACTTAACATGATGACCTATCTTCTAATCCGTAATGGTGATAATTTATATCGGATCTGGTCTAATCTTAATATACATCCTAGAATGTTTCCAACAAAAGCTGAGTTAAAGGAACAACTTGAAGAGAGTTCAAGTTTCTTTGATGAACGAAGAGTAAAAGAGAACACCTTTAGTTACAAAAAACACGGTCTTCTATTACAAGGACTTTTGGAAAGAACAACAATTCTCTATCCTCTGCACCATAAGCCAGATATTTTTAATCCCGATACGTATGATAAAGTGCTAGTATTTATTCATGATGATGAGAGTTTACTCCCGTCCGGGAGGTTAAGTTGGCCAGAATGGCAAAAAGAAGTAAACAAGACTATTAAAGTTGGTTCTAGAATTCTGTTTTTTGGGAGAAAGCAACAGTGGGAAAAAGATTACATGAGAGGAAGAGTTCCCTATGGGTATGCCCACTGTCCTGCTCCTTCTGCTGGGTTGTATGTTGCTGTGGGAGAAATATTAGAAAAGGAGAAAGATAAATCTCAAAGATTTCTCTACTTACCTGATGATAATGTATATAAAGGTTATCATAAAGATACTTACGAGTATATAGGATATGATTCTAGAAAGAATCGAATTAGGTTTAAATATTATGAAGATGAAGTTCTAAGTTATGACTACTTTGATCTAGAAGATGTTGAATTCTATCTTAACTGTAGAACTGAACGTCATCATTACCTTGATATGCTTCCTTTGCTTCAGGAATTAAGGAAGTGGAAATTGGAGGAGATAGAGAGGGAAAAAGAGTTTGTTAAACTTGTTATGGGTAGAAATAAGACCACTGAAGAAAAAGTTTGGGGGTCTATTCAGTGGTGGAAGTTAAAGAACAAATGGAAAAGAGGTGTTGATTCTGATGACGCAAAAGCACTGAGAATGATTGAAAAAAGAATAAGGAGGAAGGAAAAATGATAAAACTGACAAAGAATAAAGCAATTTATACAAACAGTTATAACCCGGACTGTGATGAATATGTTGAGAAGGAAATAGCTGAACTTTCTCCTTATCTCAATGAAGTAGTCGAACTTGACAATAATTTTACTCTCGCTGACTTGTTCGACTATATTGAGAGAGAGAAAGATTTGTTTAACGCAGTGTTTAGTTCTCACTTAGGACACTTCCCACTCCAGGCTTTCATTAATGAAATAAGGAAGCCAGTGCCAGAAGGTGGGGAAAGGAGTGAAATAGACTATCTTGAAATTAAGAGATATGGGGAGTATTTCGACGGAGAAATTGAAATATGGGTTGATGTTTGTGGGGTAAATGAAAAAACCGGAGATGGTTATGGTATTGAATTCTCCCCACTTAATGAGATAAAATATATCCCACTTCGGTTGAATAAAAATTTTAAGGTGAGTGAGCTAAAGATCCCTTCAAAGTTTATCCGCTTTCTTATTACGCTGGGAAAGAAATTAGGAATTCCCTTAAAGCGGTGGGAGAGCCCCTTTGATTATGTTTATGTATCAGGAACAACTTGTTTCACAGTATATGAGTTGATTTCAGAAGTTTTGAATGAGATTAGTTTTGCTGGTGTTCCGGAGAAAAGAGATGAAACTTGGAATGGAGTTAAAGAGGATATTAAAGAAATGATATCCGAACTTAAGCGAGTTACCGGAGATGAGTGTGCAGAACTTAATAACTTCGAGGAAGAGTTGGAGGAGGATGAGAAATGAGTATATTTGATAAGTTATTTCCACGTGAGATTTTAACAGCTGTTTCAGATCAACAAATTGTTGATGGTTGGCGGCAGAAAAAGAAAGAAGGTTATATTGCTGCTTTGAATTGGGTATTGGATGGAATAAATTTTCATTATGGCGAAGAACTCAGTGATTCTGATATTGTATTAGATATACAACAAGAGTTAGAGGAGGGTAAGTGACAAATCTTGATTACAAAACATTAACCAAGAAAGAGTTGGATTATGCGCTTAAGGATACTTTTCTAGGGATTAAGATTCCATTAATGTGGCACCAATTAGTATCCGTGACATTTGCTGCCGAAAGGAGTAGGACGGCACTCCTCCATGATGTAGGTACAGGGAAAACCTTGGCAGCATTGAGTACTATTAAACTCTGGAACTGTAAAAAGATACTAGTAATTTGCCCCTCTTCCGCATTTGGATCTTGGAGAAGGGACCTCAAAAACTATACAGACTTTTCTTACTCCTTTCTTACAGGTAGTGGAAGGGATAGAAAAAGAGCTATAAAGAGAAAAAAAGACATACTTATAATTACCTATGAGGGCCTAAAGACGATATATGCTGAGTTACATAAAAAGGAAGGTTGGAGAATAATTCCAGACTCCTTCGTGCACGAATTTGATTGTATTATCTTGGATGAAGTTCACAAGTGCAAAAACTACGACGCCTTACAATCCAAAATTTGTTTTGAGCTGTCAAAGAGAGCAAAACATCTTATTGGCTTAACTGGAACCCCAGTGGATAAGAGCTACTTGGAGTTATTCAATATTTTTCGGGTTATTGATCTAGGGAAGTCTTTAGGTACTAATTTCTTTAATTACCGTTATCAGTATTTTGATAGGAAGGTTTGTGGAAGTAAATGGGGAAGAAAGTGGGTTGAGTGGGAGCTCAAGCCAGGCTGCGAAGAGGAGATATTGGATAGAATTTCGGATACAACACTTAGCTTTAGTCGTGAGGAGTGTTTTGAGCTACCCCCTATTCAGGAGATAGTCAGGTATATTCATCCTTCGGAGCAGTTTCTTAAACTTCAAAAGGATATTATAGAGAATAAACTACTAAAGCTTCCCGAAACTGAGATTCTACTTGATAAGAAGATAAAAGCGAAAGCACATGTGTTAAGAGAACTCCCGAGTGGATTTTTCTACTATGGAGAAGATAATGAAGTATATAGATTGAAAAAGAATCCAAAAGTTGAGGCAATTCTTGATTTGCTCGAAGATACAGGTTCAAAAGTGATTGTTTTTTACTGGTATACTGAGGAGAGGAACATTATATCAGAAGCTCTTAGAAGGCAGGATATTTCTTTTTGTTCGGCTTTTGGAGGACAGAGCAGTTTGGATAGAGAAGCTGAAATCACGCGATTCTCCGAAGATGGCAATACTAAAGTTTTGTTATCACAATGTACTTGTGCTAGCGAGGGGTTTGACGCATTTGTAGCTAATATGGTTGTATTCTTCACTCCATTATCCTCACCTAAGATGCGGAAACAATGTGTGGGGAGAGTGCACAGGAAGGGACAAACAAAGAAATCTCTGGTTGTTGATTTGGTGATGGAAAATTCGATTGAGGAAAGAGTTATTGAGAAGAGATCCGAGCGATTTAACTTGGTACAAGAAACAATGGCTTACATCAAGGATTTCCACAAGAGTTCACGTGAGGTAGAGGTATAATTATATAAGGAAGTGAAATTATGAATGAAACAACAGAACTTCGTATTTGTAGAAATAAACATGGAAGAAGTCTTACTAGGAGTAATAGTGGTTTGATCTTCGGTAGGAGTCCTTTTGGATACAGACATTTAGAATATGATGTAGTTAATGGAAGGTGGAAAAGGTGGAGACCAAAGGATCAGATTAGGATAGCTGTGGTTAATTCAATAGAGTGAAAGGAGAAACCAATGAATAAAAAGCAAGAATTCGGAAAAAAGTTAACCCAAGAAGAGATTGAAATCGAGATTAACAAGGTAGGAGATTTCTTCAAGCAGATTCCAGATGAACTGAAAGCAGTTGCTGCGGAACACTTCATTTATGAAATTGTAAATCAAGGCAGTCGTGATCATTATCAGGCACTTGGTATCTTCCAGGAAGCGATGAGCTACTACCGAGAGGTGTCATTGCGAGTTTTAGCAGAAGAAGCTGAAGAAGAGCGGTTGGAAGAAGCTCTTGAGAACGCCCAGGATTATCGCTGCGTTGCACAGATCGATTTGGGAGATGAAAGGACAGTTGCTGTTGGTGAAGTCTGTAAGATAGCTTTTGCTGGGGGGGATGACGAATATAGCGGTGGCAAGAAGTACGATCTTTTCCAGGAGAATGGAAATCACTTTGACATTTGCTCCCACGTTTTGGAGACTTGTTTTGTGTTGGTTGAAGATACTGGAGAAAGTAAAGATGAAAGCTAAAGATTGGAAATTTGATAAATATCTACCGGATGCAGAGGATGTAGAAGCACAATCAGAAAGAGAATTAAGTATATTTTGTGCTGGATTCAATAACAAGAAAGGAAGAGGAATGAAACTTGGTATAGTAGGTTCAAGAACGTTTAATGATTATGACAAGCTTAAACAGGTCCTTTCGGAGAAACTACCTTTTGTTTTGATATCCGGTGGAGCCGAAGGGGCAGACTCTCTAGCAGAAAGATTTGCAGATGAAAATAAATTGGAGAAGGTAATACATCTTCCAAACTGGAATGGAGAAGGAAAAGCAGCAGGATTCATAAGAAATGCTCGAATTGTAGAAGATTGTGACGAACTTGTTGCATTTTGGGATGGTGTTTCTAGAGGAACAAGAGATACAATTAGAAAAGCTAGAAAGAAGGGAATATCAGTTACAATTGTGAACTTTTAGAGGAGAAATAATGTCAAGTGAACAGATTCGTAAGATAGATACAAACGAGATGCTGGTTGGAATACAAAAATTCCTTCACGGTCTTGGAGTTGATTTGAAAGACCAACATTTAATACGAACTCCAGAGAGAGTTGTAAGAGCTTGGGCAGAGGAATTTGCTTCTGGTTATTCTCAGGATCCGAAGAAAATACTCTCCGTTGAGTTTGTAGAGGACTGTGATGAGATGATAATAGTTAAGGACATACCTTTTACATCCCATTGTAGCCACCACTTAGTACAATTCTCAGGAACGTGCAAAATCGGGTATGTGCCTCGAAAAAGGATAACCGGTTTATCCAAGTTGGCCCGTGTGCTGGATGTATATGCGAAGCGGCTTCAGGTGCAGGAGAGGCTTACTAGACAGGTTGCTGAAGCTATTCAAAAGTATTTAACCCCACTCGGGACTGGGGTGGTGATTTCTGCTGTTCATTCCTGTATGGTGTGTAGAGGGGTGCAGAAGCCTGGAAGTGTTACAATTACTAGTTGTCTGTTAGGAAAGATGCGAACTGATAAAGCGATGAGACAAGAATTTCTAAACTTCTGAAAGGGGAAATTATGCAAATAATGACTCCGAATCATCCTCGATGGGAAGAATTTTGTAACTTGCTTGAAGGTCCAGAGGGCTGTGATTTTCGTGAAGACGGGGATCGTGGTCCTACTTGGCATTGCAATGGTGGAAAGGATAAAACTTTTGCTATCAAGATTCTCAAGCAGTTGGGTTTTTCCGAAGAAGAGGTAGAAGGAAGTTGTAAATACTTTGAAAAGCACGGAGGTTATTGTGACTGCGAGATTTTGTTTAATGTGAGATAGGAGAGTAAAAAGAATGATAAAAACAAAACAATTATTTCAACCAAAAGATGTATCAGACGGAACTAGGATACTCATCACCCTTGGTGTGTCGGATAAGATAAAGAAGCTTCCTTTTGATGAGCATATTGGTGTACTTGGACCAAGTTTAGATTTACTTGGTGCTTATAAAGGCTGGAAAGGAAAACCAATTAGCTGGGATGAGTATGAGGAGCGTTTTATTGAGGAAATGAAGTCCCCACAAAGTAAAGAAGTGATAGCTGAGCTTGCAAAGCGTTCATTTCATGGAGAGACAATTACACTACTGTGCTATGAAAAGGAACAAAACCCGCATTGCCACAGACATATTGTTAAGAGGTTAGTACTTGAAGTGGAAAATGAGCTAAGAAAAGATGAAAAAGAAAGGTAAAAAACCAAGACTACCCCGAGGTAGAATGCCACCTCCAGTTAAGGTTCACGAAGACGAGAAGAAAGAAGAAAACAAAAAGAAGTGTAGAAAGCCAGTTAAAACTTTCGAGGAGGAATAAAAGATGCCATATATAGACCAAAATGTGAGAACAAAGTTTAATATGATCCTTGATAATCTGTTTGCTGAGGCTCGTTCAACTGGATCTTTGAAAGGAAATTTGAATTACTGTATTACTCGGTTGATCCACTTGTTTATTCAGACTTACTACTACTCGGACCAGAATGGAGTTGCTCGTAGTGGTCTTTGTTATGATGCCCTTAATGATGCAGCGGGTATACTTGATTCTGTTAAGGATGAACTGAAAAATGCTGTAATTAATCCTTACGAAGATGGAAAACGTCATAAAAATGGACCAGTGAGTATTTTGGATGATGATTCTCACCAAAAATCTTAAAAAATTCCAATTTTTCATTTGTATCTCTCCAAAAAAGAGGTTATACTTTATAAAAGGAGGCAAAATTAGTAAAAAGATTGTTCTGCTATAACGCGATAGCTCAGGGTGTAAAAACTAAGGTTTAAGAAGGTGAAAAGAGACATAGTATGAAACGAGTACCAAAAGACTTAAAGTGGGTTGAAAAGGTAATCTGGGGGTTGAACGAAGAGGGTAAAATAAAGGATGAAGAGATATTTTCTGTCGATCTATCCTTACGTTATGATCAAGAAGCTCGCCATGCTTATCTTGTAGATTTGGGGCAGGTGGATAGTGAGTAGTAAGCTGAAACCAAAATTCAAGAAGCGGCGTAGTATAACTCGAGAGGAGCTTTTTCCAAAAAAGGCTGCTCTTGAATTTTTGAGGATGAAGTTCTCCATTGAGCGGGCAATTCCTGACCCAGAGGAGAGAAAAAAATATATCCAAGCCCTTATAAAGAAGTTTGAGGAACCAGAGTGAAAGAGAAGAGAAATTAGGCTAATAGAAGCTTACCCTTACGCAGGGCTATTAATAAGATACCCTTTTCTTTTCTCTTTTTTGGGATCAACTTGAGTAGGAGTTTTTAACATGTTACAAAAATCTAAAGATAGCAACAACGCTATAATCACCACCTTAACCAACGTTCGAAAACACCCGAACGCTGACCGTCTTAAGTTGGCTTCCATTTTTGGCACTCAGGTAATTGTGGGAATAGATGCTGAGGAAGGTGATATTGTCATCTACTTTGATTCCAATCTCCGACTTTCTCCTGAATATCTCCGTTGGAACAACCTGTATTCGAACAAGGAGATGAATCTTGATACCTCTCAGAAAGGGTATTTTGGCAAGAATGGTCGAGTTAGGGCTCAAAAGCTGCGTGGAGAGATTTCAAATGGATTTGTTGCTCCAACGCATAGCTTAGATTATATAGAAGAAGTTTTGGTAAGTGAAATCGTTTTTAATGTAGGAGACGAGTTTACTCATATCAATGGTAGAGAAATCTGTAGTAAATACATTGTTCCTTGTTCTCATTCTGACTATCAAGGGAAATCAAAGAAGCCCTCTTTATTTCAGTCAGATATGTTTCATCGTCACTGGGATACTAAGCAGCTGATGCGTGAAAAAGACAAAATTGTTCCCGGAGTTATTTATGTGGAAGAGAAAATTCACGGAACTTCTGGAAGAGTTGCCAATGTTCTCTGCCATACTGGAAAGAAGTGGTGGCAATTTTGGAAGCCAATATGGGTCTGGAAAGTAGTAAGTGGAACCAGAAGAGTCGATCTTATTCAAAATAGTAACCATATGTGTCTGGAGAGGAAGGAGATTGAAGATAAAGTGGCTCTACATCTTCACCAAGGTGAGCAACTTTATTATGAGATTTTTGGGCATACTAAGGATGGAAAGGAAATACAACAGGGGTTTTCGTATGGTTGTGCTGGTGGACAGTACAAAACGACGCTCTATCGGGTTACCATTACTACCCCAGATGGTTTTTGTATTGATTTGGATAGAGATCAAGTTTATAGGAGGGCGGGAGAGTTAGGTTTAGAGAAACCCATTTTATTGAGCAAAATTTATTTCTCTGGGGAAGATATAGAACAATTATCTGATGTTATAGCAGCTTTGTCTAAGGGTAAGTCATCACTTGATATATCTACTCTGCGTGAAGGAGTTGTTGCTTGGTTCACAGCTTTTACTGGGGATTGGGATTGTTTGAAACACAAGTCTGAGGAGTTCTTGATTAAGGAAAGTGAACTTCGAGATCAAGAAATTGGAGATGTGGAGGATAATTTATGAGTGATATAAGAGGTTTACTCCTGCAAATTTGTATGATAATTATTGGGTTAGTTTTGTTGCCGGAATCGTTCTGAGGAATCAAAATGATTAAATTGATACAAAAATTAAGAAAGAAATACAAGGAAATAGCAAAACAAAGCGAATATGTTTCAACAAATCAGATAGAAAACGATCTTTACCAACTTGAACAACAAATACGAATCAATAGATTGCCAAAAAACGAAAGGTAGATTGATAAAATATTAGCAGGTGAAAAAGTAAAGTGAAAACTGGAGGTCGAGACGATCAACAAATTGCTGTATCCAATTCGTTAGCGTTCCCATAACAAACCATAGCTTGGGAGGTTGGTATGGATGCACAAGGTGGAGAATCGGGAATCCTTGCTCCAGTTTTTGAATAAAGAGGCAGATAGTGATTGACAAAGAAAGAATAATTGATATCTACAAACATTTCAATATTGAATACTGGATCGACGGAAAAAATGTCACCAGAAATTGGGTAAATATTCAATGTCCTTTCTGCGGTGACGAATCAAATCATTGCGGGGTAGATCCAAGAACGGAGAGATTTAACTGCTGGAAATGTGGAAAGACAGGAGGTTTTATTGATCTGCTTATTGAACTAACTGGACTTTCTTATAAGGAATGTAAGGATATTATCTCAACTCCTTCTGTTTCTTTCCAGGAGTCTACTACCGATTACATTGATAAAGTTTTTTCCGAAGATGGTCCTGAATCTATTCCAGTTGTGCATGGAAAGATGAATCTTCCGGAAAGGTTTGAACTGGTTACTCGTAATACAAAGTTTCCACTTCTTTACTCTTATCTTGAAAGGAGAGGTATCTCGATTGATACTATTATTGAGCACGACTGCGGGATATGTAGAAGTGGATCTTGCATGAATCGTTTAGTAATACCAGTCTTTTTCCAGCAGGAAATAGTAGCATTCCAAGCTGCTGATCTTACGGGGTTTGCTGAGCTAAAATATAAAACATCCTCCGACCACATAAATGACTACTTGTATGGGTATGATAAAATAGAAAATGGAAAAGTTGTTCTTGTTGAAGGAATTCTTGACGCTTGGCGGGTTAGAAAGAATGCTCTTGCAACATTTGGAACTCATATTACTGAGAGACAGAAGTATCTTATTCTTGAGAAGAACCTGAAGGAACTAATTTTTGCATGGGATGGAGATGCTTATTGGAAAGCGAGAAAAGCTGCTGATTTCTTTAAGCCTTTCGTTGAAAGTGTAGGAATTGTAAGATTTCCAGAAGGAGAGGACCCAGATAGTTATGGAAGGGGTTATGGGCAGGAAGCTTTGTTTGAACTGATAGAGCAAGCAGAATAGAATCTTATAATAAAAGAGGAGAGTAATATGATTGTTGAAGCATTTGATTCACAGGGTAGAAAATTCCAGAAGGAAGTAAAGTTAACTACCTTAGATAGTCGATCTATCCTTGACTTCGGATGGCCCGTTCAGTACTATGTTGAGGATATGGTGAAAGATTATCCATTTAAGAAGGATCTTTGCATTGATATGATGGGTAAAAACCATGCTGGGTTTGGAACTGGACCAGTTTGTATTAGTAAGGAAGATATGAATAAAATTGTTCAAGAGATGATTATGAATTAGAGAAGAATTTGAGGAGAATAAAAATGAAAGTGCTAAAAGAGGTATCAGACTTTCTCAAAGTAACAACGTCTATTGTATTTGCCTTTATGGGAACAGCTCTTCTGGTAGGTGGTTTCTATAGGTGGGATATTTACTGGGCAACACTGGGGATCTGCTTACTTATATACTCAGATACAACCTGGTTGTGCTATAAGGACAGTATTAGGAGAAAACATGAATAACAAACTTAACATCCAATCAATATTCGATTCTATCGACGGAGAGGCCAACGGCTTTGACGGAGCAGGTCAGCTTTGTACCTTTATTCGTTTGAAAGGATGTAACTTTCGACCGGGATGCAGCTATTGCGATACTAAGTACACTCAAGAATCTGAACCTGCTAACTGGATGACTGTAGATGAAATTGTAAAGCAAGTTCACTTTCCAAAGATCACGATTACGGGCGGAGAACCTGCTTTCCAGAGAATTGGTCTAAAAGAACTTGTATATAAACTAATAGAAAAAGGATATCTTGTTACAATCGAAACAAATGGTTCAATAGATATATCAGATATGTTCTATGAAGAAGAAAAATTCTTAGGGGTGAAGCTCTCTGCTTATACCAGACTAGACCATTTCATGTTTCGTTTTGTGGTTGATTATAAGCTTCCGAGTTCGGGGGTTGAACATTGTATGAATTTGAATCTTTTTGAAAAGCTTCGAGATATTGATGTAATCAAATTTGTTATTTCAGATGAGAAGGATTACAAGAGAGCTTGTGAATTGATAGAGAAAAACCCAAATTGGATAGCAAAGATGGTCTTTAGCCCAATGATGGAACTTGTTGAACGTAACTACTGGGGAGCTACTGGAACAAAGTTAAATTTGACTCCAGAATTAAATATGGAATGGCCACGTCAGCTCGTTGAGATGATGGTAAGGGACAAAGTTCCTGCACAATTCTCATTACAGTTACACAAATTGATTTGGCCTGGTGCAAGAGAAGAAAGGTGAAAATTTTTCCAGATTTTACCCTTTTTCATTTGTATCCCCTCAAAGATAGGTTATACTTTATATATAAGAGATATTTATTTTAGAGGATTGAAAATGGCTAAGAAGAATGAACAACTAACGATGAAATGTAAAAACTGTGGCAAGAAGGTGGAGATAGTCCACTTTTCAACTTCTCCAGAAATAAGAACTATGCTGGACGTTGAAAAAGCTCCTTGCAAGAACTGTGGAGAAGAAAACAACATATCTTCTATAAAAAGAGATAGAGGACCTGCAGAAGTTGACCTCTTGAACCCCGCTGAAATTGTTCAATACTTTCGAGATTTGTTTAACGTCTCTGACTTGCTTGGAGGCGAGTTAGATACTATGATGCTCAACTTTACCAGGAAGTTATATGGAGCTGGTTGGGGAGAGGTTCGAGTGCATCAGTTTATTACTACGGCTGGGTATGGTACGAGATATGATGAGCTTCAAGATTCCGTTGGGTATGTGGTTGAAAGACCCATACCTCAAAGAGGAGAATGGAGAGAGTGGAGAAGAATTAAAGCAAGATTAAAGTGAGAAAAATACTCAAGTTTTAGAGGGATGTGGGTATAATTATAGGCGAGATTGTAAAGGAATGATTATAATGGTGAATAAAGATTTTTCCAAATTTTACCATTTTTCATTTGTATTCCCTCAAAAATAGGTTATACTTTATATAGAGAGACAAAAACAAGGTTTTTGGGGATAAATTAGAATGGAACTTGATACAAAAAGTATTTACGTTACTCAGTTTCCAGGGGATAAGAATTTCCAGATTTGTAAGTGCACTGGATCTAATCAAGGTTTCCCTTTGTTTGGAGTAGAGACAAAGAAGAGTGCAGAATCTTTTGGTAGAAGTGTTGCGGCGATTCTTGGAGTGGCATTCTATGCAAGTAAAGCGAAAGATCTGTGGATGGAAAGTAAAGGGAATGCTCTTCCCCTTTGCTCCTTTACTAGACTTCGAGTGATGAAGACTCTTTCTGGTGAGTGTGGGTTATATGCAGAGGACCAATCCGGAAATCATCAACTTTTGTTTGCTTCTAGTAATCCAAATGAGATAGGTAAGTATGCTTCTGAAATGTCTGAACTTTTTAATGTACCTGTGAAGGTGGACGTTCAGAGTTATAAAAGTAAAACTAATACAAGTGAAAGTGGAGGTAAAAAGAAAATGGCAAAGTCAGGAAAGGTAAACAAGACAAAGTTGTGCCAGGAACTGCTGATGCGGGGGGCTTCGGATAAGGAGGCCATAGACCAACTTACTGCAGCTCACGTTGCAGAGGGAAAAAGCCCGGAGCGCGCTGCGAGTAGAGCAAAAACATTCTTCAGCTATATGAAGGCAAAGGCAAAAGTCAGTTCTGCCCCCGTAGTGAAGAAGGAAGTTAAGAAAGCCCCAGTAGAAGAGCCTGTCCTTGTAGAGGAGACCACTCCTGTAGTGGAAGAGGAAGCTCCAGTAGAGGAAGCTGCTCAGGAAGCAGAAGCAAGTGAAGATCTAGTAGTAGAAAGGGATTGAGGACGAAGATGCTGGCGGCGGCGTGGTGTGAACACCCGATTATATTGTTACTAAATGTCGGTGCGGCGAGACGAAGGCTACCCACGTAACATGGAGTTGGTAGATTGCTGAATCCGCGAAGTAGGTTCAAATCCTACCCGCCAGTTTTGGAATAATAAATACAAAAGGGTAAGATATGGAAATTGATGGACAATTCTATTTTTGTAAAGGCTGTGGAAAATGGCAACCTTTTATGGGTAGAGATGTAACCTGTGATTGTGGACATGATAATGACTTCACAGATGAGGAACTTGATGAGCTCGAAGAAGCAGCAGAAGAAGAGAATGAGTAGTTCTCTTAAAAACTGAATAGTGGTAGCGGCAAGTAGAAATCTTGTCGGCGAGCGTGCGTGTAGGAGCAGAATTACGGACCGAGGCATACGGTAGTAAACGTCCGTTATGTGAGACCGTGAATCCTACCTACCAGCTTTTGAAAGGTGGATTATGGATTTTGTTGTTTGTGCTAACTGTGGCAAAACGATGCCTAAGCAGGTAAGCGGAATTGAGTTGTTGGATAGTATGCAGCCAGAGATGGTGTGGTGTTCCCAATTTTGTTACGACGAATGGAACGAAAAACAAATGAACCAGGAAGAAATTATAAATTTAGCAATTGCTACGGCAACTAAACCTTTACAAGAGCAGATAAAGCAAATTCAACTAAAAAATCAAGAACTAAGAAGAGCGTTAGGTTTGGCTTGGGCATTTATGAAGGAATCACCAGAATTTAAGGAATATGATATGAGGGGTGAAGACAGGAAAATTATAAAAAGGCTAACTTCTAAAACCTATGGGCTTTAGCCATAGGTAGCTCACTGAACGGGCTTTGAAAAGTTAATCCTACCTACCAGCTTTTATAGAGAGGTAAAAAATGGATACCGAAAAACATCTTCTCAATGATGATAAAGCTTTACTTCCTGGAAGCAAAGTTAAATGGCATCAGTTCAGTAAACCGGATTGTCGAATACTTAAGACCTTTGACAACCCTAAGAAGGGGATTGATTTTACAGTAGAGATATCTACTAATGAACTAACTGCTTTGTGTCCATTGACAAGCATGCCAGATTTCTACACCTTGAATATTGAGTATACCCCAGATGAAAAATGTATTGAAAGTAAATCTGCAAAATTTTATTTCCATAGCTATAGAAGCTACGGGGCTTTTATTGAGACACTTGCTAACAAGATCGCAGATGACTGGGTGAAAGCCTGCGACCCAAAATATCTTAAGGTGGAATTAACTATGGCACCCAGAGGTGGAATACCTATTACAGTTAGGGTGTGGAGAGACAAGAGGGAAAGTAAAGAGAGGGGTTTGTAATGGGTTCACAAAGAGATATACCTAAAGTGGTGGTAATTGATTTTGATGGAACCTTATGCCGAGACGAGTTTCCAAATGAAGGTTCCCCTGAACCAAACGTCCGAGAAGCGCTCTTGAAGATGAAGGAGCTTGGGTATGTGATTAAGATACACTCTTGCCGAACTGCAACATACTGGGGTAGCAGAAAAGAGAGACTTTGTCATTTTATACTCATCCAAGAGTTCATGAAAAGGAATCAGTTACCCTATGATGAAATTATTATGCGTGAAAGCATGGATAAACCAATAGCAGAGTTTTATGTGGATGATAGAGCAGTGAGATATAATGGAGATTGGTTGGATGTGGTGAAGCAGATAGAAAGGACATTGTGAAACAGATGGAAGAACTCGATAAAAATTTCTTAGTTTTTTATCCTTTTTCATTTGTATCCCCTCAAAAATAGGTTATACTTTATATATAAGAGATAGTTATTTTGGAGCAACGAGGGTAGAAAATGAAATCAGGTAAAAATATAACAATCAACTTACGAAAAGCATTAAGTAGTGCTAACACTGAGAAATTTGATGTTACCAATGCTTGGAGAACAGCATTTGAAGCTTACTTCCCTGGGAGCATTTCTTGTGTTGTTAGGGATGATGGAACCTTGAGGACTCCTACTATTACTGCTTTATTGGAGTTTAAAGGAAATAAGGATCTAAAAGACGCTTTCAGGAGAAGCAAACCTATAGTACAATCTCTGGGCTATCTTAAAAGGATGCTGGATAGAGGAGAAGATTTGGTTAAGGTTGTGTTTATAGGAGACAAGGATGAGTGTTTTTGTATTTCTACTAAAGGTTTAGTGGGGTACCTTTCTCGCGGTGATATAGATTGGGAAGGCCCTTCATCTGGCCTTCCTGAAAAGTATCCTACTCTTGTAAAAGAGATATCAGAAGATAAGAATACCCGGCCCTCTTTTGTTTATAATGTTAATGATGGAGGATTCAACTTTTTGGATGTAGTGGAAGAGATGAAGAGTATTTCCGAGGATAAACCTTATATCACCCCGGTTACTGAGAAAAATTTCCGGCAACTGTATAAGTATTTTGATGAACATATTGTGATAGGTAAACGTTTTGAAAAAGGTGACATCTATGCAGAGGATAATACTTTACTTCATTTACCCCATGTATTTTTAGCGTTCTTTACTACACCGGAAGAGATTTATTGTCATCTTAACAAGAAATATATACTTGTTGTAAGAGGAAAAGAGATTAGGGTTAGTTCTTCTGAGACTGAAGCCTTTTTGTCCCGGGTTAAGAATGTAAGTCCCTCGGAAGTGGAAAAAATTGTTGCAAACGCGGATAGACTTTTGGAAGAATTATACCGCCGGTACACCGGAGCTTATTTTACTCCTAAAATCTTGGTGGACGAAGCTCACAAGATGATAACCGAGGCTCTCGGAAAGAACTGGAAGGATGAATATGTAGTTTGGGATTGTGCAGCAGGAACTGGAAATCTTACTCGGGATTACAAGTTCAAAGAACTCTATATTAGCACATTGGAGCAAGGAGATATAAATACCATTAGAGATTGTAAATATAACCAAGGAGCAACTGCTTTTCAGTATGATTTTCTTAGTGAAATCTATAGTAAAGGTTCACTCCTAGATGGAACTGGGATTGATAAAGTGCCTCTTAGTTTGAGAAAGGCATTTAAAGATGGAAAGAAGGTTTTGTTTTTCATCAACTCACCTTTTGGAGGACCAAATACTTATAGGAAAAAGGGAAAACCAGGAATTACTAAGAACGCTGCGAATAGAGAAATGCTTAGGAGAAAAGTAGAGAAGAGTCCTGCTGGGCAATTATATGCACAATTTATGTACAAAATTCTATCTCTTAAACTTCAATATCCACAAGCACAAGTTTTAGTAGCTTTGTTTATTCCACCCAAGTTTTTAACCATGCCCTCCTTTGGGGCCTTCAGAAATGAGTGGAAAAATAATTTTACCTTTTTGAAGGGCATGTTATTTTTAGCACGCCTATTCTCGGGCGTGAGCTCTAACTGGGGAATTAGTTTTATTGTTTGGGGGGATAAAAAACAATTTCCAGAAGCTCCTTCGAAGATAATTTTAGAATTAAAGGAGTTTAATTCTGAAACCAAGAAAATTGAGGGTATTGGTTTCAAGGAGATGTGTGCCCCCGACGAAGAAACTACTTGTTCCCAGTGGGCCAAAGAAGAGATTCAGGGGATTGGAACGACGGATGCTCCACAGCTGAGTAGTGCGGTAAAAGTGAGACAGAAGGGTTCCGGAAAGATTATTCCTGAAGCTTTGGGGTATATGTTGAATTTAAATAACCAGGTGATATATAATTCCCGGGCCGTTACTTTGTTTACTTCTCCATACTTGCATAGTGGAGGATTTTCTATCATAGATTTAAATTTTAGAAAGGTAGTAGCTTTGTTTGCTGCTAGGAAAACTATAGGATTTACTTGGACAAATTATCAAGATGAATACCTGATACCTAACGCTCAGCACTCTGATTATGAGCAGTGGAATAATGATGCAATTGTATATTCTCTGTTTAATATGGGTTCCCAGCAGTCAAGTCTTCGCAATATAGATTACAAAGGAAAGAAATGGGACATCAAGAACGAGTTCTTTTTCCTATCTAACGAAGAAATGAAAGAATTAGCAGAAGTCTCGTTCAATGAGATGTATCAGGATGCGAAGGATGAAGAAGATAGATATGTTTACAAACTTCTACAAACTACCACTCTATCCGAAGATGCTCAAAGAGTGCTGGAAATGGCGAGAGACCTTATCAGAAAGAGTATGAAGGTAAGAAAAGATTACCACGAACAGTATCCGGAAAGGCATCTAAATGCTTGGGATGCAGGATGGGCCCAACTAAAGCCTATGCTCAAAGAGCATTTCAAAGAAGAGTATAAGGAGTTTAGGGAACTGTACAAGGCGTTTGAAAGTAGAATGAGAGAAGGTGTTTACAAGTTTGGTTTTTTGAGGAAGTAGGAAATGACTGCAGTATTAATAGCTGTTGTAAGTGGTTTAATTGTACTATTAGTTTGGAATGCTCTAAAGAAGATTGTTGGTAGGGCTTTTAGACTGCGAAAAGTTCAAAGAGCAAAGGTGGTTACTTGTTGTGAGCAGTATATTGGATATCTAAGAGAGAAGCAACGGAAATGGAGAAGGTTGTTTCAGTATAGTGAGGGTAGAAAAGGAGATATTAAGTTTGACTACGATGATGAAGAAAACTATGTAAACTCCAAGACAAGAGAATGGTTAGAGCAGCGGCTTCTGAAAGTAAAAGATTACACTACTATAAAGTGGATCAAAAAGGAACTTGAAAGATTAAGAAAAAAGGGATATTTTGCAAAAAGGAAACACAATGAATAAAGCAGTAATCATATACAGCGGCGGGCTCGACTCTACAGTTCTTTTAACAAAATGTAAGAGGGAGTTTGATGAAGTAGTGGCTCTTAATTTCAATTATGGAAGTAAACATAATAAAAAGGAAAGAGCAGCAGCATATAATATATGCAATAAACTCGATGTAGAACTCATTGAAGTAAATCTTCCTTTTATAAATGAGTTATTCAAGTCTGACCTTCTTCAATCCGGTGGTACAATTCCAGAAGGACACTACGAAGACTCAACTATGAAGAGTACTGTCGTTCCCTACAGAAATGGAATTATGCTTTCTATTGCTGTAGGTTATGCAGAAAGTATTGGAGCAGAGCGCGTTCTTTTAGCTTCTCACAAAGGTGATAGAGCTCAATACCCGGACTGCAGAGAAGAATTTACTAGAGCAGTAAGTGAGGCAGCACAACTTGGCACATACACCAAAGTAAAAATTGAATCTCCATTTAACTCTCTTACAAAACATGAAATTGTTGGAATAGGGTTGAGCATTGATGCGCCTATGGAACTTTCCTGGAGTTGTTATAAAGGGAAGGACAGACCATGTTTACGCTGCGGAACTTGTTACGAAAGAGCAGAATCTTTCTATATGAACAACATAAAAGACCCAGCTCTTTCCGATGAAGAGTGGGCTGAAGCACTTAAAGTGATAGGGAGATAGTATGTTTGCTATCCTTTATGAAGCGGCCAAACAGGGACGCCTGATACTTGTTGATGGTGGTTATTGCCTCTGGTCACAAAGGAAGAAAGATGGGGTTGTTGTAATTTCTGAAATAATTGTCCTACCTGAGAAGCGAGGTCAAGGAATTGGTACAAGGATGTTAGATGAGTTGAAGAAAGTTAAAGGAGCTACTGCTATCTTTCTTAAGTGCCCTTCTAACTTACCCGCAAACAAGTGGTACAAATCTAAAGGTTTTGAGGAAGTTGGCGTTGAGATTGTCGGAAATAGAGGCACACAAGTAAGATGCTGGCGGCTGGAGTTGGGAAAGCCAGAAAATGCAATATTCTAATACTCTCGGGAAAGGTATGGAATTCATTGTGTTGTTAGTTCTGCAGGCAGCACAATAGGTTCTCGGTACCTTTTATTGGAGAATAGAGGAGGTAGGCGTGTCTGTACAGTTTATTCATCTCGCTAACCTTTTTAGCAGCATAGCTTCGCATGATACACTTATTATGAAGAAGCTTAAAGAGGGTAAAATTACCACACTAGAAACCTTCTGGAAAAAGCAAATGTTGGTAAAGCTTCTTGATGCAAACCCTGATATGAAGATTTTCCTAGATTCGGGTGCTCATTCTTTGTTAAATGCTCAAGTAGGTCTTATTAATAAGGGAGATACAGTTAAAACTGAGAAAAAGGTCGAGGATGACAAAATTACATTTACATCTGAAGAGTTTGAAGATCGACTTACAATAAACCAAAAGATCTCTTATGCTGCTAAAAAGACTGGGGCAGTTCAGTTTTTTGCAGATTGGTCTTTCAATAAGAAGCCTGATGTTAGAAAATACTTGGATGAGTATATTGAGTTTATTCATAAGTATAAAAATCAATTGTTAGGGTATGTGAATCTAGATATCATCTATAATGCTGAGGAATCTTTTGAAAACCAGCAGTACATGGAGAGTAATGGACTTAGACCAATACCAGTTTTTCACTACGGGGAAGATTTCAAATGGTTGGAGCATTATGTTAATAACTATGATTATATAGGAATTGGGGGAGTTGCTGGAGGAATTACTCTTCAGCAGTTTGTTCAGTCATTAGGGAATAGAGCGTTTGAATACATTTCTCATACCAACCCTGGAATAAAAGTTCATGGTTTTGCTGTAACATCAATCAGTTTAATGCAGCGCTTCTCGTGGTATTCTGTGGATTCAACCACCTGGTTAAAGCACGCTGCGTATGGAAATGTAATGGTCCCTAACTACGATTCTGTAAAAAGAAAATTTAATTACCTTTGCTCCCCTCTTATCGTTTCAGTGTCCGATATTTCGATGGTCAAGTCTTCAAAGGATCATTCTCATTATACACTTGCATTTCCTAACGAGGTAGTAGAGAGGATAGAACAGTATTTCAGTGAAGCTGGTGTTGATCCAGAAAAGCTAAAAACCGATGGATTGGAAAGAATGAAAACTAACATCTATTACTATGAACAGCTCTTGGAGTGTGAAAGTATTCATCAGCCTTCCAAATATAAAAGCAGTGGGTCTTTCTTCTAAAAGGAAAAAATTATGAAAATGAATAAAAAAGATTTGGTTAACAGTCTGGAAAAAGTTTACCCTGCAGTGGGTGTAAACGTACTTGTTCCCGAGTTCCAGTGCTTTCAGTTTAAGGGGAAGATTGTTCAAGCTTATGATGGAATCATGAGAATTCATACTAAACTTCCTGAAGATACAGAATTTGAATGTAGAGTCCCTGGAGCACCCATACTTTCTCTATTAAGGAGTTTGGCTGAAGAGGAAGTGGAATTAGTACAAAGTGAAAGCAGTATTCTTGTAAAGGCAGGGGGTTTAAAAGGCTCTTTTACTATTCAAAAGAGCATTGATGTTAGAGATATAGAAATTCCTCAACTTGTTTATGATGATAAATCTAAGATAGAAGACATAGTTGAAGGTCTTAATTTTTGTAGGCTTGCAGTTTCTAAGGATGAAACCGCTGGGCCAATTTGTGGTGTTATGATTAATAAGGATATTTTGCTAAGTACGGATAGGTATCGGATAGCTTGCTGGTCCTTGGGAAGTAGTTTTGATGGGTTGATATGTACTTTGCCTCTCAAACTTATCAGCATTATGATCAAAAATAGGCACGAAATCTCTGCAATCGGTTATGATAAAGAGAGTAACTCGTTTGTGGTTTTGCTGGAGGATGGTACGCGGATTGCTTCTAGTACTTATGAAGGAGAATACCGAGATGTTTTACAGTATTTTCCTGCTACTGGTTCTCCTTTCGTAGAGATTAAATTTATCAGCGGATTGGATGATGTGTTAGAGCGACATATCAACTTTCTTGCCAACGTTAATCCTATTGATAAGGAGATTGTTCTGGAAGTTTGTAAAAATAAATGCACTGTAATTTCAAAGAATGCAGAGCTTGGAGAGCTTGTAGAAGAACTTGAGATAACAGAAAATCTAAACTCTGATTTTACATTTAATGTTAACCCCGTTTTTCTAAAAGATGTTTCTGGGGTGTGTTCTAGTATCAAGTATTTTCCTGATACGGGCTTAACTTTAGTTGAGAAAGGAAGCTTACGTTATCTACTGCAGACAAAATCGGGTAAAGAGGAGGAATAGAAATGAATATATCAGATTTGAATTGGGATCAGATTATAGGTGGAATGGTCTTAGGTTGGTTCACATTGGCTTTACTTACAATAATTATAAACCGGTGTCTACAAAGTGGCGGAGGTTGGATTGAACCACCTAAAGCTTGGCCTCGACCCAGAGATAAGACAACAAGCATCAACTTAGATCGTGTTATGAAAAAACTTAAAGAAGCATTAGATGAATATCACCTTAATTCTCCAAAAGGCGGGATGAATGAATAACTTGCCAGGACCAAGCTCCCCAAAACCAAACATAAAACTAGCAGGTCAATCTAAAAGAGTTTAATTTTATGAGTAAGGATATTAAACTACTTTGAAGAGCAGTTCATTACAAACAAAAGGAAAGAGTAAATGTCAAAGCAACGCGCTTTCTTCATGAGCACTTTTGAAGAGTATCAGAGAGACCATCCTGAGGAATCTCGAAGGAAAAGATCTAGTGGAGGAAGCACCTCTGGTAGGAAATCTTCCCCAAAAGTCTATGACTGCTCTACTTGTAAGTTATATGAAAGCTGCAGAAGCCCAAAGATAGAGAGGTTTGGAGATGGAAAGAAAAAGATTCTCATAGTTGGACTTTGCCCAGGTTGGAATGAAGATAAGCAAGGTATTCCCTTTGTTGGTGCTTCCGGGAGCATGTTGAGAAAGTATCTTAGCTACGTTGGTATTGATGTAGATAAAGATTGTTGGAGAACAAATGTTGTTCGATGCTATCCGGGAAAAGATAAAAAGGGTAAGGATAAGAACCCAACCAAAGACCAGATTAGGTGTTGCCATTCTTTACTTGAGAAAGATATAGAAGAAACAAAACCTGACTTTATTATATGTTTGGGTGCTCCTGCTATGAATGCAGTTCTCAAACCTCAGCACCTATCTAGCTTTACTGCAAATCAAATGCATGGAAGAGCTATTCCTTGCCATAAGTATAACTGCTGGGTTGGATGTTTGTTTCACCCTGCATTCTTTCTCCATAGAAAAGGAAAGCCAGATAAGTATCCAGACGATGAAATTGTGTTTGGATATGATTTAGCAAATGTGATTTCATATCTTGGAACACCAATTCCTAAACCTCTAACTGAAGATGGAAATAAATGCGTTACAGATATTTCCGAGATTACAGAACTCCTTGAATATTTTTCTAACCTCAAGAATGTTGTTTCTTATGATTATGAAACAACTGCATTAACTCCTTGGGAAGCCGAGGCTGATCTTTTGTCCATTTCAATAACAGATGATGTTGAATCAGCTGTAGTTATTCCACTTAAGTTGCACTGGGATGATGGGAAAGAAATTTTTACAGAAGAAGAGCGAAAGAAGATAATTGAAGTATGGCAAAGTTTTTTATCAAGCAATACTCCAAAGGTTGTTCAGAATGTGAATATGGAGGAGATTTGGAATAGAGTACTCCTGCACCAGCCTATGAACAACTATGTACACGATACCATGATAGCTGCACATGTTATAAATAATACTCGTTATACTACTAGTTTGGGTTTTCAAGCTTATGAAATGACTGGGCATGAGTACAAGAAGACAGTTGATGTGAAAAAATTACTGTCCGAGCCACTGAAAAATGTTTGTAATTACACGGGTTGGGATGTTCGATATACTTTGATGTCATATTATAGGCAACGGAAAATTCTTGAGGAGAGAGGTAGATTAGAAGAGTTTTATCAGCTTCTTCATGAAGGATCGAAGGCTCTTGTGAATATGAGAGAGGATGGGATTAAGATTGATATAGGTTACCTGAATGAACTTGAGAAAGAGTATCAAGAAGAAAAAGATCTTCGAGTTTTAGAAATGCGTTCTATTCCTGGGGTTAAGAAGTATGAGGAAGAATACGATAGCATTTTTAACCCGGATTCTTTCTCACAGCTAGGGAAAATTTTGTATGATATTTACAAAGAAGAGAAGTACAAAGAAACTGCTACCAAAAAAGGTTCAACTGATGAAGAAGCTCTGAATACCATACTTGAAAAAACTAGGAATGAAGAAGTAAAAACTTTAGTTAACTCTCTTTTTAGGTTTCGGAAGTGCTGCAGTTTGACTGAGCGGGTAGCTAACTATAGAAAGGTAATGGATGCTAACTGCTATGTACATCCTTCGTATAACTTAAATATTGCTGAGACCTACAGATCTTCGGCTGATAATCCTAATATTCAAAATGTGTTTGTTCATGATGAAGAATTGAAAGTGTTTCGGAAATGTATTATCCCTTCTGCAGAACGAAAATTTCCTATTGTTCCAATTTTTGAGGTTCATGATAGTGCTACATTTGATACTGATATACATGCAGTTAAAGAGGTAATTAACATAGTAACCAAAATTATGTGTTCCAAGTGGTTCGACTGGCAAGGGGATATCCCGTTAGAGGTTGACTGGGAAGTGGGATGGAATTGGTTTCAAATGTGTTCACTCCAGATTACAGAGTATGGCATTTATGTTAAGATTGGGAAAGGTAAAAAAATTACTCTGGATGAGTTCATTTCCAGTGGGGAAGGAAAAACAAGAGTTCTTCTCGAAGTTGATTATAGTGGGATGGAGGTAAGGCTTATTGCAATGATTTCCAAAGATCCAGAACTTACTAGACAAATTAAGGAAGGTCAAAAGTGGGGTAAAGAACATCCTGAAGGTGGAGCAAATCCTTTTGATACCCATAGAAGGTGGGCAGGTAAAGTTTTTCAAAAGTTGATAGAAGAAATAACTAAGGATGAAAGATATCGAGGTAAGAATGGATTTGTATTTCCAAGCGTTTATAATTCAACGGCTAAGAGTATTGCTCGGTCCTTTCCGGAAGTTCCAGTTGAGCATGTAATTAAAATACAAAAAGAATTTTGGGAGGAGTATCATTATGTTAAAGAGTGGCAGAACAAGACCATACAAAATTACTTGAAAGATGGTTATGTAGAAGCTCCTACTGGTTGGCGAAGAGTTGGACCTTTGAATGTTAACCAATTGGGCAATAACATTATTCAGGGAACAGCATTTCATGTTCTACTTCAGAGTTTGATTGAAAATAAACAACTTCCCTTAAAAGTGGTTTAATGGTAGGAAAAATTATAAGAAGGTCGGGTAGTGCAGGTATAATTATAATGTAAAAGAGGCAAAATTAAGGAGGTAGTAATATGAAAATAATGTCCTTAGATGAAATGTTGTTATATTACTATTATGAGGAACATCTCAAACCATCCTGGCGTGTGCACTGGAGAAGTGCTATGTTGATGCTGGCAGGGGTTTGGGGTAGGATGGTAACTACAGATAAATTTAGTCAACTTTGTTGTTTTATTGCTTTTTGTGCTGGTGGGATAGCATTTTTTCTTAATATAGGTAAAATAATTTATTTTGGTTGGAGGGAAGATAAGTTTTATCATTCTGTGATTGAAAGAGAAAAAAGATTACCCCTTCAAAAGGAAATTCTTGCTAGAAAGCTTTATGGTTGGCCGGAAGGTATATTATCTGCAATAGAATGTGAAGAAGCACATCTTCCAGGCGATTGCCCTTTATGTGGGGCGGAATAAACAAATTAGATAAAAGGTGTTGAGGAGTTAGTAGGAATGTCTCTTTATCAAGCTGTACGACCAACAAGACTTGAAGAAATTGTAGGAAACGCATCTACTATTGGTGCTCTTTCAAAGATGCTGAGAAAGCCTGCTAACGAGCAGCCACATGCCATTCTTTTGAAAGGTCCCAGTGGTTGCGGAAAAACTACCGTGGCCCGCATTCTAGCGACAGCGTTTGGTTCTAATAGGGATAGCACTTTTGGACTGGATGCGGCGAATACCAGAGGAATAGATACTATTCGAGAGATTGGTTCAACTGCTTCCTTTCGTGGACTTGGAGGAACTACAAAAACTTATATCATAGACGAATCCCATTCTCTTACCAATGATGCCCAGCAGGCTCTACTAAAGATTCTAGAGGATAATCCTTCATATTGTTACTATATCCTTTGTACAACAGATCCTTCAAGAGTTATTGAAACTGTTCGAAACAGGTGTGCTGAGTATGAGGTTACCTTACTTTCTGAAAAAGAGATAGTAGAAGTATTGAAGCGAGCTTGTAAAGAAAAGAAATTGGAGATTCACAAAGATATTATAGAAGCAATAGCCCTAATATGTGCGGGATCTCCAAGGGCAGCTTTAGTTTCTCTAGAGCAAGTTTCTGATATTACGGGTGTGGATGAAGCTCTTGAGATATTAGTTCGTGGAACAGAAAAAGATGCTTCGGTGTTGGATTTGTTAAAACTTCTTATAATGGCTCCAGAGCAGAGAGAGAAGAAATGGAAACAGATTATTGAAAAGTTTTCTCTAATTGATGAAGAGCCAGAGAAAGTTCGTAGGTCTATTCTTACTTTTCTATTCAATAAATTGAAGAAACAAACTGATGTGAAAGATGCACGAGATATTGTGCACTTGCTTGAAATATTTTCCGTAAGTGTATACTATGGAGGGAAGGCCCAGCTGGGGAGTCTTGTTGCACGAAGCTGCTTTGAAACGTGGAAGGATGAAAAAGAGAGGGGCTAGTGTGAAGGTACCCCATGTTTTAGGGGGCTATGGAGATCCTACCCCTCTCTTTTTATTTCTTGGGAAGGATAAATATGTATTCAGTAGACTGGGCTATCAGGAAGCAGTTTCAGATTTACAATGTAGAAAAAGATGAACTCACAAGTATCTCTCCTACTGAGGAAGCTTTTGAAGACTTCTTTAGTAAGTTGCCCATTTCAAATTCTTTCTACATTGAGGAGGGTGGTGGAGATACCTTCAAGCTAATGGCATTGAAACATAGTCACAAAGTTTTCACGATCCTTGGAAAGAAAGTTAAAACACACAGGGAAAAGTTAAATTTGCCAGAAAGTGATGAAAACTCTGCAAAAGTTATTGGGGTTCTTGTAAAGACTCATCTAGAAGAGTTCTACGAATTTCAAGAATCAGATGTACTAACCTTGAAAATCTCTCTCCTCTATAGGGAGTATGAGAAAATAGTTGAAGATAGAACCCAGAAGAAAAATCAGTTATTTGCTATGAGGAAAAGATTACAATTGCTCACCTCTGAAAAAGAGGTTAAAAAAATGATAAAGAAGAGAAAAGATACAATTACAGCACTAGATAAAGAGGTTTATGCAATACAAAGACAACTTAGTAAACTACTTGAAGAGCACCCTCTTTGGACCAATTATTTAAAGGGAATAAAAGGAGTAGGAGTGGTTGTAGCTGCTGGAATTATTGGAAGTATAGGAAGGTTTGATAGATTTTACCATTGGGATTCCCTTCGGCATTTTGCTGGAATGATAACTAAAAAGGATAATCCTAGTTATAATCGCCATCTAAAGAAAGCACTTTATTACTTTATTGAGGAGATTATTAAGAAGAGAACTCCGCTGTGGCGAGATATGTATGATAAGGCTAAGATAGATTACAAGAAAAAGCATCCTGATTGGATAAAAGGAAAGATCGATGCTTATGCTAAGAAATTTGTTCAGACAAAGTTTTTGTATAGTATTTACAAACATGCTAAAAGTTTGGCTTAGTTTTGTGAGAGAGGAGCTGGAGTACAATTCCTTCTCTTTTTATGGGGAGCTATTGGGTCTATACCCCTCTCTCACCTTCTATTGATTAACGAGGTCTTTTTCGAGTAAGAGATCCCAAAAATATATTTTAACCTAATTGGAGGTAAAAACAATGGCTAACATAGATCCAAGTAGAGAAGAAGCGATATCAGCCGGTGCAAAGGCTACTGGCCGGAGAGTCAACTTTAATTATGTTGACACAGCCAAACTAGAAAGGTTGGGGATCGATCGCTACGATACAAAAAAGCCTAAAGGTAACAATTTTATTAGGGTCGTAACCCCAAGTAAGGTAGGACCTTTTGCCAAGGAAATCCGGAAGCATTCCAATGTTGGGGCAGACGGGAACACTTTTCTTTGTCTACAGGCGATGTTTGGGAAGAAGTGTCCTGTTTGTGACTACATAAAGAAGCTTAAAAGTGAGAACGCAGATCCCGATGTTATTGGGGAACTTGCTGCTGCCAAAAGGTATTTGCTTTTTGTTATTGACACCACTTCTTCTCAAACTGAAGAGGAGGGGCCTAAGTGGTTTGACTGCCCACCTACTATTTATCAACAAATTTGTTCGCTATCAGTAGATAAGAGAACGGGCAAAAAGATTGATCCTACCGATCCAAAGGAAGGAAGAGATATTGAGTTTACTCGGGTTGATGCTAAGAGAACTTCTTATGGTAATTTTGTACTGAAAGAAGCTGGGGAAGTTCCTGAAAGTTGGTATAAAGACCTTCCTTCTTTAGATGATATCCTTCTTGTTCCGAGTGAAGAAGAAATGGTTCAAGCTGTTTCTGGTATGACTTCCTCTGAAGAAAATAAGGAAAAAGAAACTGGTTCTGCTACAAGGAGGGAGAGGACTAGAGATGAATCCGTGAAGGAACTGGAAAAGGATGCAGAGAAAGTGTCCGAAGAGGCAGCACCGAAAGAGGTCGTGGAAGAGACCGGAGCTGATAGTAGGAAGAGTAGAGTTCGATCTAGGGGTGGAGCACCTGAGAATTCAGAACAAGCTACTTCGGTTCAACAAAAATTGGCAGAGATTGAAGCCCGAAGGCGTACGAAGGAATAAAAGAATAAGCTGACGTGGACAGCATTAAAAAGCCGCGTTTCTGTTATGTTAAGTTGCGTTGCGTTCAGTTAAGTTGCGTTGTGTTGTGTTGAGTTACCACCCCAGCTGTTTGAGGGTGGGCGTTGTTAGGAGAAAACTGGCACGGAGGCTTTTTGGAATCATATTTGTATTTAGAATTGAGAGGTTTGTATGAACGAAGAACATAGAGAAGCTTTGAACCATTTCAGGCAACATTTGCCAATAAACCAGTTTAGTTTGGAGCAGGAATGTTTACAGCAAGCTGCCTTATATGAAGAAATTGGTGAGTGGGTTTCTTCTGTTAGAGCAGAAGCTAAACGATCAAAGGAACATCTTGATTTTATTAAAGCAGACTTGTCCCTGAAGATAAGAAAGAACCCAGAGACATACAGTTTATCTGGTAAAGTTACAGAGGGATCAGTAGATGCAGTAATAACAACTAGTGATGAGTATCAGGGTGCTGTTACTACTTATATTGAAGCTGATAAGCTGGCTAATGAAGCTTCAGTTCTCTTGGCTGCTGTTGAGCAGCGAAAGTCGATGCTTCGAGATCTAGTTCGGTTGTTTATCTATTCTTATTATAGTCGAGAAGATGTAGTTAGCCAGGGAGACTGGAAGTCGGCGGAGGAGGCAATTTTGGATTTGCGGAGTAAGAAAGCAAACGAAGATCGAGAAGAAAATGAGCATGAAGTAGAGGAAGAATAAGATGAACAAAAGAGAAAAACCAGACATTGAAGAAAAATCGGAAGTTGAAGAAACCTCTGAAAAGGCAAGTGAGATAGTTGATCTTCCTCCTGTAAGTACGTGGATTCAAACAGGATGTTCTGTTCTTGATTTTGCTATTGCTAACAGATTTCCTGGGGGAACTCCACTTGGAAGAATAATACATTTTTATGGAGGTATGAGTACATGTAAATCTGTAGCAGCAGCTACCATCCTTGGTTATGCTCAACGAGCGGGAATAGAGACGTATTATGGTGATGTTGAGCATACTATGGACCCAGAATTTGCTGCAATGTATGGATTTGACTGGAACAAAACTAAGAAGGGGTATCCAGGAACTTTGGAGGAGTTGTTTGATGACTGGATTGTCTCAATTATCTACAAAGATGATAAGAAAAAGAAACTAAATACTAATCCAAAAATTATCGTGGTGGATAGTGTTACAGCTCTTCCTGCAAAGATTGAAGATGAGAAGAGGATGGATGAGCAAGGTTTTGGAGCGTATCGTGCTAAGCAGTTATCCCTTGGCTTTAGAAAATATATTAAGGCTATTGCTGAGAGTAATACTACTCTGTTCCTCATTGACCAGGCAAGAGATCGAATTGGTTCTGCATTTGGTGGGGAAACAGTTACAGGCGGAAGAGCACCGGAGTACTATCCATCAGTTCGGATTCATCTTAAGCACGATGCTAAAATAGTAAATTCGGATAAGAAAGTTATTGGAATCTGGACGGACTTTGACGTTGTTAAGAATAAAGTTGCCCCTCCTTTTAGGAAAGGAAAATTCAAAATTCTTTTTAGCTACGGACTCGACGACATAGGTTCTAGCTTATACTTTATCAGTGAACTTCAGAATGGTCCTCGAGAGGCAATGGGGGTGAAGACAAAAATAAAACTTTGGGATGAAGAGAGGACTATGAAGTCGTGGATAGACCACATTGAGGGGAATGGTTTAGAAGAAAAGTTGCGAGAAGAGTTGTGGGTTATATGGCAAAAAGCTCACGAAACGGAACAACGTAAACCAAGAATTTGGTAAGAGGGATGGAGATAAGAAATGAACACAGTAGGTATAGATCCTGGCCTAAGTGGAGCAATTGCTGAGTTAAATCAAAAGGGTGAGATAATTCATCTTATAGATATGCCAGTATTCTCTTATAAGAAGGGTAAGAAAGTTAAACGAGATTATGATGTTGGGGCTATAAGTAATTTCTTTACTCTTATGTTAGAGGAAAGAACTGTTTTCATAGAGAAAATGCAATCTATGCCACCTGGTTTCAGAGTTCAAGCAAGTTTTGGTTTGGGATATTGCCAGGGTTTGTTGGAAGGAATTTTGGTTGCTTTGGGAATTAGTTATGAACTTATTCTATCGAAGGAGTGGAAAAAGCATTTTCAGATAACAAAAGCTAAGGGAGATGGAAAAGTACAAGCATTTCAGATAGCGAGCAAATTGTTTCCAGAAGCAAAACTACAAACAGAAAGAGGTAGAGTTTTAGATGGACGAAGCGATGCACTTTTACTTTGTGAATATGGCAGGAGAAAATTGCAAATGGTTAGAAGTCCAGACCCAATAGAATCAAATATAGCATTTTTGAAAACAAGTCTGATTCTTCCAGGAAGTAAAGAAGACTCAAAAAATGCTTAAAAAACTTATACTAAAAAATTTCAAAACCCATGAAACATCAGAGCTTGAATTCTCTCCTGGAATAAATGTAATCACTGGTGATTCTGGGAATGGTAAAACTAATATTCTGAAAGCCTTGAACTGGGTTGTAAATAATAGACCCCGTGGTGATAGTGTTATTCGGAGAGGACAAAAGGACTGTTCAGTTGCTTTAACTACTATTACAAATGATAAGGAATACACTGTTGAGAGAGCTCGAGGGAAGTCTGAGAATAGTTATAAGATACTTGATAAGGAAGGTAAAGAGTTGGGGAGTTTTACATCTTTTGGAAGTTCCCCCCCTGAAGACGTTTCTAAACTTATTGGCTTGTCAGATATCAATGTTCAACCACAACTTAAGCCATATTTCCTAGTTCTGGACTCCCCAGGGCAAGTTGCTACATATATTAGATCCCTTATAAAACTTGATGTAATAGATCAAGTTGTTAAATGCTTATCTGGTAAAGTTAGGGATGAGAAAGCTGAACTATCGAGTCTTGAAATGGACCTTCAAGAAGTAGAAGCTGGATTAAAGGAGTTAGATAAAGTAGATCTCGAAGGACTTGAGCGGAGAATTCTTGAAGCAAAAAGCATTGTTGAGGCTGTTCAAGTTCTGGAGAAAAGAAAAGAGGGATTGGAGAGAATTGCTATTGAGTTGGAGAACCTTGAAGCGGAATGGATATTCCTTCCAGATGATGTTAATCAAACTTTAGAAAGAGCTAATGAGCTTTGCTGTACATTTATAGAGTTATCCGAGAAGATAAGTAAGCTAAGAAGTTTGTCTGAAGAACTAAAAAGGCTTGAGAAAGATAGAATAGTTCTTCCCGAAGACCTTACCATTCTTTTTACTATGGAAGAAGGTGAGAAAAAGTATAATTATATATATGGAAGAGTAAATATACTCCTGGGAATTCGTGAAGGACTTCTGAATATTGACACAGAAACGAGAAGGATGGATAATGAGTTGTCCGAGTTGGAGAAAGAGAAACAGCTACTCATGGAACAACTCAATTCTTGCCCATATTGTGGGGAGGAGTTGAATCAAAGATCCCGGGCCTATTTATTAGGGGAAGCAAGAAAAAATGCCCTCAGGTAGATATAAGCATACTAAAGAGCAGCATAGAAAAATTGCTTCCAGTCGCAAGAAGCCAAGAGAGATGAGAACTTGTGCTCTTCCTGGTTGCAACAATACTTTTGAAGTGATAGTAGATAGCACAAAAAAATATTGTTCTTCTAAGTGTTACAATATAGATAGAGTGGGGAAGTTTGGGGTTGTAAAGTGTTTTAGAACTAAATGGTGTGGTTGTGGTTGTGGGGGTCAGTTTAAAGAGGACTCAAGGTATCCTCAGCAGTTTATTTGCGGTCACAATAATAGAGGCAAAAAATTTGGTAGTTACTCGGAAGAACGTGTTCAAAAAGCAAGAGAAGGTTGCATAAGAAGTGGTAGGAGAAAACATAGATCAGATTGTAATTGTGCTTCTTGTAGGTCAAAACATGGAGAGTATAAAGGAGAAAATCATCCATGCTGGAAAGGGGGTGTCCTAACCTTCTCAAATCCTTATCCGAAGGGTTTTGTAAACATAAGAGGAGATGTTAAAAAACGTGATGGAAGATTATGCCAACTTTGTAGTAAATCCGAGATTGATGAGTTAAGGAATGTGGGGCACAGATTAGCTATTCATCATATTGATTATAACAAGGAAAATTGTGTTTTGGAAAATTTGATAACTTTGTGCTGTGGGTGTAATGCGAGAGTAAATCGAAATAGAGAATTTTGGACTGAATTTTTTGATCTTATGTTAGATATGAAATTGTTTGTAAGTACTAACAAATCTGTAGAAGGAGGTGAGAAAAATGGCTACTAAAGAAATAGAAGTTGGAAATAGGGTTATGTTAGAACATGGTAGTTTGACATACATAGTGGTTGAGCTAGTTGGGGATAAAGCAAGAATTAAAGATGTTTTTGGAATAGTTGGGACTACTACTGTAGACAAGAAACATTTGGTCAAAGTGAAAAAAGAGGAGCCAGAAGGGAGTATAGTAAAGTGAAAATAGGTATTCTTGGCGACACTCATATTACGGATAAGGCTCCTGAGCGAAGGATAGATAATTATTTCCAAACTCAGATGAGGAAGTTTAGTCAAGCGTTGACTATTTTCGAAGAGAATAAATGTAGCTGTATTGTTCAACCAGGTGATTTTTTTGATAGCCCAGGGGTATCGAATCGGGTTAAATCTTATGTTATTTCCTTGCTCAATGCTTGTTTCAAAAGTGGGTTTGTTGCATTTGACAAAATCTACTGCTGCTGGGGTCAGCATGATGTTACTGGTCACTCAAAATTTACTTTGCCAAACAGTCCCCTTGCAGTGCTTGAAGCTGCTGAGGTTGTTAAAATATTGAGTGAAGAGCCTATAGTGGTTGGAAGAGTTAGTGAAGATGATGGTACTCGTGTTTGTTTGTATGGAGCTGGACTTGGTGAAGATATTCCAGAACCATATGAGGATAGTTACAACATTTTGGTAGCTCATAAGATGGTTGGAGACAGACTACTGTGGCCAGGTCAAGAGTTAGTTGGTCCAAGAAACTTTCTAAGAGAACATCCTGGGTTTAATCTGATTGTGGCCGGGGATTATCACTACAGGTTTTATGAGAATTGGAATGGAAGAACAATAGTGAATGTAGGAGCTTTAGTTCGCAAAACTATCTCAGAGTATGATTTATTGCATAAACCAGCAGTAGGAGTGTTTGATACATTGTGTAATAGCTTAGAGATATATGAACTGGATGCAAAGCCAGTTAATGAAGTATTTGATCTTTCCCGAGAAGTTAAGGGTGAAGAAAGTGAAGAACATAAGAAGCTGCTTGCAGAGTTGGTCGGGCGGCTAAAAGAGGGCAGTGGAAAGCTTCTTGGTTGGAAGCACATTCTAGTTAAAGTGTTAGAAGAAAGAAAGTCGAGCTTGAGTGTGAAAAAACTTATTGACAAAGCATTGGAAGAATTTAAAACTAGGAAATGAGGTGAGGAAAAAAATGGTTGCTACAATAGTATATTATATTCGTTCAAAATCATTAGGTTTGTTTGTAGGTGAATGTTTAGGTCTCGGCTTTTATGAAGCACACATAAAGGATGGAACTTTGAGCAAAGAGGAGAAACCTATCGAGTTTGCTACAAGAGAGGAAGCCGAAGCATATTTAAATAGCTGGACAGGTGGGAGGGCGGATTGTTTTGTTGAGGAAGGGATAGGGTAATGGATACAAAAGAGCTACAACAATACAAATTTTTTGAAGGTCAAGAACTAAAAGCTATTATGATTGGGGATATCTGGGTTCGAATTAACCCAAGTAGCAAGAGCGATCTTGATAGGTACAACTATGAAAGTATTACAGTGATAATGGAAAATGGTCAGATAGGTTTAGTTCCTTGGGTACTTGTTAAGTATAGGAACGATATTATTCAAAAATTTAATCTGGCCTACATGACTGGAGTAGAGGTGTAGTATGAAAGATATTCTTGATAAAATACGAAATCTTGGAGAAATTCCGGAATACTACGCTTGGCGCAAGTCGCGGTCTGGAAAGACTTTTGTTAATGATCTAGTAAAATTATGTGATTGTTTTAAATTTCGTCTGGATGATGTTGAAGCAGATCCCTCAAAGGTAACGTGGGGAGACGTGTTTATTGCTATATTTTGGACGGGGCTGATGGATTTTGGTAATACAGCATGGACTGTAGAAAAGTTAGATTTAGCTATTGATGCTGCAAAGGAAATGTATTCTGCACCATAAATGGGAAAATGTTATTAAATATGATGGAGAAATAATATGCCTGACTTACTATCGGAGTTAAAAGAAAAACGAAAACAAATTGAAGACCTTGAGAAGAAGAGGGCGAGGCAGGAAGGTCAACGAGAACAACTCCTCAAACGCTTGAAAGAAGAATTCGGAATTAGTGCTGAGGATATTGAGAAACATTTAGAAACAATGGGTAAGGAGTTAGTAGCAGATGAAGAGCTTCTTAAAAACTGTCGGGATGAGATGGAAGAAATCCTTTCTGGAGTTCATTCAAAGGATTCAGCAAGAGAGTCCAAAGAAGAATAAGTCAAACCTTCTTGGATATGCTGTTCTAAGGAAGGATGAGTTTACGGGGAAAAAATATTGGCAGACCTATGACGAATCTGGACATAACGAATTTACATTCAGTGCAGGTCAAGCTCTCGCTTTTCCCCCGGAAGAGATGCAAGTTGGTATAAAGATTGAGTTGTTCGCCCCAGAGGAGTGAAGAAGATGGACAGATTATTCTATTGTGAAACTTGTAATGTTTCCCTCTTATCCTGGAAAAATATGAAAGAACATCTCCAGTCTGTGGAGCACAGGAGGAATGCTAACGACCCTTTGCATAGGTCTGAACAACTGCTGAAACAAATGGCAAAGAAACTTCTTAAGCCAGAGGAAGATTGTGGATCTAAATAGGTACGAAAATTTCTTAAATCAGAAAAAAGCTACTCAAGAACTCCTAAAGAGCAAAGCGAGTAAGCTTAATACTTCTATCGAAGATCGCAAAGCTCACCTCAAGGACCTTGAAGAAGCTTTGGATATCATGAACACTGTTGGCACCCTCGTCCAGCAAGAGTTTGAAGAGGTGGTTGAAGAACTGGTGACTCAGGCTCTAAGATTTGTCTTCGGTGATAGCTACTCATTTGAAGTTGAAAGTAAGATATCTCGTAATCAACCAGAAATCAATTTGTATATCAATGTGGATGGAGAGAGGTACATTCCAGAAGACGATTCAAGTGGTGGAGAGATGGATGTAGCGTCTTTTGCACTTCGAGTTATCCTGTGGGCTATTCAATACGATAGAACGGAACCCGTTTTGGCGCTAGATGAGCCGTTTCGGAATCTTTCAAGAGATCATATTGGCCAAGTTGGTGAGATGTTGAGGTACTTGTCTGAGACATTAGGTCTCCAAATGGTTATTATCACCCATGAACCTGCATTGGCGGAGGGGGCTGATAAATCGTTTGTGGTTGTTAGAGAGAGGGGCATTAGTAAAGTTGAAAGGTTAGAAAAAGATGGATAAACCTGAACTCAAATTGGTATTACCTGTAGGGAATGTAAAAGTAGCAGTAGAGGGGATGGCGAGAGAAATTCGAAGGATTGGCCCCCCACTTACTTTTGTTGTAGTTCTCAAAGGTGGAGTTTACATTGCACATGAGATCTTAAAAGCTTTGAATCCTCCTGGTTTTAATATTCTTGAGGATATAGTTGTAGGCTATATTGGTCTCTCTTCCTATGGAGAAAGTACTAAAAGTCAGGGATCAGTTAGAGTAATGTCTCCACTTGATTTATCTACAGAGTACATTGAGGATAGAAATGTTGTTATTGTGGATGACTGTATTGAAACTGGAAATACTCTTTATTGGGCTAAAAGAATGCTTCAGGCTTACGAACCTAAATCAATACATACTGCTGTCCTTGTTGATAAAGTTTCTTTGAGAGAAAAACATGGAGCAGAGAAACCAGACATAGTTGGATATGTTTATCCTGGCCAAAAATTCCTCGTGGGTTGTGGCATGGGTTATAGGGAGCGGTATAGAGAATTGCCAGAGATATATGAAATTATAGGGGCATTGAAAGATGACTAAGGAAGAAAGAATAAAGGACATTCTCAAGATACTTAACTTAGCTGATGAGGTTGATCAACGCTGGAGAATAATATTCTTATAAAAAGACTAAATTCTAAAATTTATGAGCTTCAGCCATAGGTAGATGACTGAGTAAGAAAGAAGAAGGAGGTATAAATGTTCAAGATAAAGAAAACATTTGAAATAGCTATAGCACACCACCTTAATTTAGATTATGACTCCCCCTGCCAAAGAATTCACGGCCACAATCTTCAAATAATTATTTACCTTGCTTCTAAAGAACTTAATGAAGCAGGAATGGTAATAGACTTTACTCAAGTTAAGAAAAAAATTCATGATAAATTGGATCATAGGGATTTAAATGAAATAGAGGAGATAGGTTATGAAGTCACAGATAAAGAAACAGAAATTGAGTTTCTAAATCGTTATAAGCAGGAACTAAACCCTACAGCAGAGAGACTTGCAGAATGGATTTGCAATCAATTTCCTGCGTGCTATCGTGTAGACGTACAGGAGTCAACTGGGAATGTTGCTACTTATGAAGATGAAGATTTCTGGCTGAATCTGCACCTTAAAGGAGAAGGTTAAGATGAATACTACTAAAATAACCCCCTGGCATGATAAGGAAGGAAATCTAAAGTTTCCATATCATCCGCTTCGTGACTTAATCTTTATATTTCCTACGCCGCCCCCGATGAGAATTGGAAGTGAGAATTTGTTCTTTATTCCCAATGAGTTTAAGGAGAGGCACCAGGATAAAACTGGCGTGATTTTGGCAGTAGGATCAGGGTACTATGATAAGAAAGGAAAATTCCATCCAACTCCGTCGGAATTAAAACCTGGAGTTAAAGTTTACTTTGATAATTCTACACCTTGGGGTCAATACCTTCTTGGTTTAGATGGAAGGCAACACTTTGTTTTTCTTTGTGGTGTATGCGATGTAATAGGTCTTGTGGTGGATTAGAAATGGAAGTAGGAATGATGAATAGTTTAATTCAAATTCTTGAAATTGTATCTGCTATTGGAACAATTTTATGCTTGTGTCTAATGGAAAAAGGCATAAAAATAGGACGACTGTTTATTCCACCATCATATAAATATTGGCTTCTGTACTCGTTTACTACAGTTCTTTTTGTTGTGGTAATGTACATGAAAGAACTCCCATTTTATATTGTAATGGGGGTAATTCTAATTTTTACAGGTTTGAGAAATTATAAAGCTGGGAAAGGAAAGAATAGGAATGTCTAATTCCCTGCAAGAGGAACGTTGGGAGAATACTACAAGGTTACTTTTCTTCAAGTACAGAGGTGACCTGGTAAAGGTGCTGGAAGACCTCCGAGCTAAGTATGGCAGCGAAGTGGGGAATGCTAATGAGCGGATTACTCTCGAGTTTGTTAAGAAGGTTCTTCAGAGATTCAAACGCCAACAAAAAATTAACGATCCTTTTGTTGCTACGTGGATAATGGAATACATATTCATGGGGACGAAGCAAAGGGGAGTAG
>Ga0315294_10000527_pt1 | contig 41184 bp, 32 predicted proteins | sample YL17G13_40_MG_FD_203626 | JGI IMG/M metagenome (GOLD analysis project Ga0315294, IMG submission 203626) | Sediment microbial communities from Yellowstone Lake, YNP, Wyoming, USA - YL17G13_40 | ecosystem: Environmental > Aquatic > Freshwater > Lake > Sediment | place: USA: Wyoming | collected... | reverse complement strand
CCACGCCACGTGGGAACTGGAAGCGACCGGAGCCGGGCCCGCGCGCGCCGATGACCTCCAGGCACGCGCCGGAAGGGTCGATGGCCTGCACGCGGCCGTTGCCATAGTCCACCACGTACCACATTTGCTCTGCCGCAGAATAGGCCAGCCCTGTGGGGCGGTCGAACTGACCGGGCTCGAGACCCAGGCGACCCCACTGCTTCAGGAAGGCGCCGTCGGCGCTGCAGAGCTGCAAGCGATAGTTGTTCATGTCCGAGACCAGCACGCGCCCCTGCGCATCGACCGCCACGCCGTATGGCGCGTTGAACTGGCCTTCGCCAACTCCGTGCGTGCCCCAGGCACGTGGGTCGCCGCCCTGCGTGTCAAAGGACTGCACGCGGTCGTTGAGGCTGTCGGCCACGTAGACGCGCGTGCCATCGGGTGAGAGCGCGACGCCAATCGGCCAGGAGAAGCGGCCGACGTCCGATCCGCTGTCGCCCCAGGCGCACAGCACGTTGCCCGCCGCGTCCAGCCGCACGATGCGGTTGTGGCTGGTATCGGCGACGTAGAGCGAGCCGTCGGCGGGTGAGACGGCCAGGCCCGCTGGCCCCAGCAACTGCAGCGTGCCCGTGACGCCCCAGCTCGCCACACAGGCCCCGTGGCGGTCCAGGACCTGGATGCGGTTGTTGGCCGTGTCGGCCACGTAGAGGCGCGCGCCATCCGGGCTGACGGCCACGGCGGCGGGCTGGTCAAAGCGCAGGTCTTGCACGTCCTTGCGACCCCAGGCGGCCAGGAACTGACCCTGCAGATCGTAGATCGCCAGGCGGTGGTGCAACGTGTCGGCCACGTAGACACGCCCGTCGCCCACCGCCAACGCCTGCGGCCAATACAGCTCCTCCATGCCCATCTGTAGCTGAAAGTGGCCGGTGGCGTCGAGCACCTGCACGCGGTCGTTGTAGGTGTCGGCCACGTATACCTGCCCGCCGGGGCCGAGCGCGACATCGCTGGGGCCGTTGAACAACCCGCGCGCGATGCCGCGGCTGCCCCAGACGTCGACCAGGTTGCCGCGCGCGTCAAAGACCTGGATGCGGTCGTTGCCCGAGTCAACCACGTAGACCAGGCCCTCGGCGGAGGTGGCGATGCCCTGTGGGTAGCGAAACTGGCGGTTGCTGGAGCCTTTGGAGCCCCAGGCCCTCACCCAGTTGCCCTGCATGTCAAAGACCTGCACGCGTTGGTTGTCGCTGTCCGCAACGTAGACATAACCATCAAACGGAGAGACCGAGAGGTCGGCCGGGCGCAGCGTTTGTCCCCGGTAGCTGCCGGACTCGCCCCATGCAGCCAGCAACGCGCCTTGCGGACTGAAGACCTGAATGCGGTCGTTGGCCGTGTCGGCCACATAGACGCGACCCTGCGCGTCGAGCGTCACGCCGCCCGGGTCCCAAAGCTGGCCGGCGCCCAGGCCCAACGAACCCCAGGCAAAGAGCGGATTCCCATCCAGGTCGAACACCTGCACACGGTGGCTGCGTGAGTCGACGGCGTAGACGCGGCCGGCGGTGGGGTCTACGGCCACGCCGGCAGGGTAGAGGAACGTGCCGGGTGCTCCGCTCTGCCGGCCGAACTGGGCAACCGCAACGTAGGCCGGCGCGTCGGCATGTGCGAGCGTGAATGAGAACAGGGCAAGAGAAAACAGAACCGCCGTGGCCAACACGACCGCCGTCGCTGGCTTCCTCTGCAACGGTCTGTCGGAGGCGCTTTGGAAAGAGCCCTGGACGCGCGCCGCTTCTGCCATTAGCGCTGAGGACCAGCACCCTCCTTTACGGGTGAGAAGTGAATGATGTTGTAGGGCTCGTCCGCGATCCACACGCTGGTGCCCCATGCGATCTGCTCGACGAAGCGCCTGAGAGCGCGCCGCGAAGGAAAGGCGGTAACGTAGGTTACCTGATGGTCAAGAGCGAGGGCGCCCTTCGCTAGATCACGCAACTGCTGCAGGCGTGTGTCTGTGATGATGCCAGAGGAGACCACTACCTCGACGATCAGTAGGTTGCTTGCTCCTTCGTCGTGCAGGATCACGTCGGGGAGCGAGACATGAACAGCGATGGGCAGGTTCAGGCGGCGCATCAACGCGCGGTCCTGGAAACCCGCACGGGGAGCCGTGTCGCCCAAATAGACGACACGAGGGTGGCTGAGAAACGCAGGTCCCAGGGTCTCGACGACCGCACGGGCCAGCAGGCTGTGTTCTCCCGGGCTGAGCGTGTGGATGCGTCCGGCAGTCACCCGGACGGGCACGTCATTCTGCAGGTCGGACATTTGGTGCGCAGCTTCTCGCCTGCGAAGCCGTAGGCCCGCGATGAGTGCGTCGCGCTCTGGGCCAGGAGCTAGTGCAAGCAGGTTGGCGAAGCTTGGATGAAGCCTGTAATAGGTGTTGGGATCGTTGGTGCTCAACTGGTGGCGAACCGCCCAGCCGACCTCGACAAGCGGGTTCAACGACGTCTTGCGGTAGGCTTCGCGCGTGTTCTCTGCCACCTGACGGCCGAGTTCGCGACGCACAAAGTTGAGGATGTCGTGGATGCGCGCGCCGTCGGATAAGCTGGCGTGTCCAGCGAGCAACCCCTGCCGTGGCCGGGAATCGGACAATGCCAGAATGCAGAAGGCCGTCTGCTCTGTTACCCACTCTGATTGGAGGCCCAGCTCCCGAAGCACAGCCTTGACATCATCGATGGTCATTCGGATGTGCCTCCTGCAAGGTCTTTTGGATGTAGAACAAATCGTCAGGAGCAAGGCCATAGGACTCGGCCACGCGCTGGTTGAGCTGGTGCTCCAGAGTGAACCTGCACGCTGGGTCCGAACCTGCCTGTAGAGCGCGCGCTAGGTCCGCGATCTGCGCCTCCAGCGTGGTGCGTGGGATGGGCATTAGGTTTAGTTCTGTGGCCGAGACCTGGGTGTTGCCGTTCATGGTCCGGAAGAAGAACTCGATGACGTCGGAACAGAGGACTCCCAACAGGTAGTACAGCTCGACTGTAGCTCCCTGACGGGGCTGGATGACATTGAGGTGGTTCTCGACTAGGTATCCCGCCGGATGCGCATCGCAGAACGCCTGTGGAACGCACGCCACCAGACGATGTGGCTGCTCGTCAGCCGTGACGCGTTGAACCAACAGACACAGTCCGCTATTTACGAGCGAACGCGTCTGCGCGGTGAGCCTTAGGTACGATGGCCGTGCCGACCCTGCGCTGCCGAACGAAAAGACGTAGCGATCCACGTCCGTCGCCCAGACCAACGGTAGGCTGTCGGCGTCTGGGGTGGTGCGCAGCGAGGGTTTCACCCGGTTCCATACGATGGTCCCGGTCCTGGCATGGCAACCCACCGAGGCGCTAGAGAGCAACGGATGGCCGTTGATGACTCTGTCCAGTACAGCGTAAGTGCGCCGCGCATCGGAGACGAACCAGATGCTTAGACCGTTGAGTCGGCGCACGACTTGATCCTGGCCCACCGTGGCACAGGGCACTTGGTGGGACTCTAGTTCTGCCGCCGCGCGGACGATCGCGGTCTTGACGGGCGCGCTAGGGGCGGGGAGACGCCGGCAGACGAGGATCATCGTGCCTTGGAGCACGTCCTCGAAGACCTTCTTGCGCTCAGCCATGAGGGTTACTTCCTGCAGAACTGCGTGCTGCTCGACAAACTGGCGCAGATTCTTAAAGTACAGGCCGGAGAGCATGGAGCGCGGGATGATGTAGCCCAGCACGCCACCGGCGCGCAGCATCTCCAGTCCCGCGTGCAGAAAGAGGCCATAGGCATTAGGGTGTCCATAGAGCGAGTCGCGGAACGCCTTTTCGTAGCCACGTTTGACACGGCCTAGCTTAAAGTAGGGTGGGTTTCCGATCACCAGGTCGAATGACTGCTTGAGGCTGGGGGCGTTCTCAGCGTGCGAGAACAGTTGGAGTGGCCCCATCTGGGCCGCAATGGTGCTGAGCGTGTCAAGGCAATAGACGGGCAGAACGGACGGCGTTGCGTCAGGGTTGGCCTGGCTCCAATAGAGAATGGCCGGCGCCAGGAGCAGACCCAGATTGAAGCGAGTGTAGAGGCATGCCAGGGGATCGACATCGAGTCCCAGGAAAAGGGTCTGAACCCTTGGGTACCAGGTTTCGATGGCTGCTCCGGAGCGTCGCAGCGCCGCCAGGTAGATTCGTACTGCCTCCAGCAGGAAGATGCCGGACCCGCAGGCGGGATCCACTACGCGCTTGTCGAGGATGTCAGACTCCTCGTTGTAGTGTGCTGCATGGAGAATGTACTTGACGATGACGCTTGGTGTAACGTGCTGCCCGAGCCGCCTGCGCATCTCCTGCGAAGCCTGGCGCAAGTAGTCATGGGATTCCAGATTCTCGGTGGTGTACGTCTCAAGAGCATGGCTCTCGCGAAGAATGTGGCCAGATGGGTGCTCCATCCCGACGGCCTCACTCCCCGGACCCTGCAGCAGCAGATTGCCCAGCCGGTCCAGTCTATCGGACCGCACCGCTAGGCCGAGCCTCGTGGCCTCACGATCCAGGTGAACGACCAAAGCGTGCAGGAGACGACTTGAGATCTGTAGAGCATCCGTCGATTGATTACGCTCCGACGTCACCAGATCACCCCTTGTGCGATGTCTTCGACCTGCCGGCTCCATCCCACGTCCACATTGTACCATGACGGCTCACGAGCAGCCAAACGTACAGCCCTCGATGTGCGGCCCGCTGGTTGCCGCCCACCACCTACAGCCCGCGGCCCATCACTCCTCACCTCTCACTCGTCACGGCCCGCTTGCCCGCCTCGTACGCCGCCGCCAGCACGTCCGGCTTGTGGCGCACGTCGCCTGGATCGTTGGAGTCGGGGGCCAGGATGGTGGCGAAGAGGGTGGCCTTGACGTAATCCAGTGCGTCGGTGAACATGCCGACGGTGTGGCGCGCGGTGGCGGGATCCGCGTCGCCCATGGGGATGGCGAGGACGACACGCCTGCCCTGGAACATGGCCTTATCCTGGGCGCGGTGAGCCTTGCAGAACCAGCGGTCGACGAATGCCTTCATCTGTGCGCTGGGACCCCACCAGTAGACGGGCGTGCCCAGCACCCAGACGGGGTAGTCCTCCATCTTGCGCAGCAGGTCGGGCATATCGTCGCCCTGAACGCACTCACCCGTGTCGCGGCAAGCCTCGCAGGCCTGGCAGGGAGCGATCTCCAGCTCACTGAGGACAACCTTGTGCACGCTTGCGCCAGCGTCGCGAGCGCCGCGCAGCACCTCGTCGACCAGGGTCTCGGTGTTGCCGCCGCGCCGTGGGCTGCCGATGACGGCAAGGACGCGCTTGTTGGCTTGTCGCATGTCTCTCCCTCCTGGCAAGTGATGCGCTCATTATACTTCTCCCTGTGAACTGCAGGCAACTTGCGGTGCCGGGACGCCAGATGCCGGCAAAGAAGTCCAAGGAAAGGGCAGTTTTCGTCAGGAATGGGACTTGTTCTGACTTGGAGAAATGGCCCAGCATGGGTATACTATATCCGGGCGATGGTTCTCGCGTTTGCCCATACCACATGAGGAGGTTTGGAATGAAAGCGTATTGCTTCAAGTGCAAGAAACTGCAGGAGATCAATAAGCCGGAGCAGGTCACTTTGAAGAACGGACGCCCTGCCGTCAAGGGCGTGTGCAGCGTTTGTGGCACCAAGCTGTTCCGCATGGGGAAGGGCGAGTAGAATCATCCCCACAGAGCCTCAGCTCGTGGCAGTCCACGAGCTGAGGTAGCATAGCAGCTTCGTCACCTCATCCATTCTGCCACGCGCGGTCTGCAGTGGCAATGACCGTTGCGCTGTGGCCTGCGCGTCTGCGGGCATCGAGCCAGGGCGGACGCTGCAATCGCCTGTGTGCGTCGTGCCTCGCCGGGCACTCCCGGCGCACGGCCGTCGGTTTGACCGTTCCAGGAAACTGCGGTATCATGGTAGTCCGATTGGAGACCGCGTGGCGCACGCAGACCAAACGGATCGGGTCAGATTCCAGGGGTTTGAATGAAACAGGGACAATCCACAGAATCGAATAGTGAGAGCGATCCTTTAGAACGCTTGCTTGGCGTTGTCGGCAGGTCCGTCTTATCCTGCCCGGTCTGTGCCTGCCTGTCGTCCGTGTGCGGAGAAACATGATCCGCTAGCGCGTCGTGTCAGGGGGCGTGAACGCCAAGTCGTTCACGCCCCTTTTTTGTTTCTCCGGGGGCCGGCAAGAGCGACGTCTTCCGTGAGGGACGCGAGTATTGGAGCAAAGGAGGAGAGTGAAGTATGGTAGAATGTGCGTTCGGGTTTTGGCCTTGGGTTCTGGGAGTTGAAGTATGGGGTAGGAGGTGAGGCATGAAGAGACAGTGGTTGATGGGGGTGGTAGCCGTCAGCTTTATCGCGCTGGTGGCCAGCCACCTGACGGATATTCGCGTGCTGATGGCAACGTTGGCGCAGGGACAATGGCAGTGGGTACTGCTGGCAGGAGCGCTGCAGATGCTGTACGCGGTCTTCTACGCGGCCCTGTACCAGGCAGCCTTTGCCACCGTCGACGTGGATAGCCAGGTGGGGGAGCTGCTGCCGGTGCTGTTTGCGTCGGTGTTTGTCAATCTGGCGGCGCCGATGACCGGCGCAGCGGGTGTGGCGCTCTTCTCCGATGACGCCGCGCAGCGCGGGCAGTCCGGTGTGCGCGCGGCGGCCGGCAGCCTGCTGGTCATGGTGGCCGACTTTTCCACCTTTGCGCTGGTGCTGGTGGCGGGTATGGTCGTCCTTTGGAACCGCGGCATGCTGCAGACCTACCAGTGGCTGGCCGCGGGCGGTCTGTTGCTGCTGACCGGCGGGCTGGTGGCGGTGCTGGTGCTGGGCTTGCGGCAGCGCTCCGGGCTGCAGCGCCTGTTCCTCTGGATGCAGACCGCGCTGAATCGCCTGGGCGGGTGGTTTGGACGCCCCAGGCTGCTGGACGAGACGTGGGCCGCGCGGACTGCAGGCGAGTTCAGCGAGGCGGCGCAAGCCATCTCGGCGCACCCGCAGCATCTGCTGAATGCCGTAGGCTGGGGCCTGGCCATGCATTTGACGGACCTGGTGACACTGTATGCGCTGTTCCTGGCATTCCGCCAGCCGGTCAGCCTGGGCGTGCTTGTGGCGGGGTATGCCATGGGCCTGCTCTTTTGGATTGTCGCCGTGACGCCATCCGGAATTGGCGTGGTGGAGGGCGTGATGACGGTCGTGCTGACGTCGTTAGGAGTGCCCGTGACGACTGCCACCGTGGTGGTGCTAGCCTACCGTGGGCTTGGCTTCTGGCTACCCGTGGGCATCGGCTTCTTGCTGCTGCGCAGGCTCAAGTCGTTCGGCGGCGTGCAGCGTGCGCCCGGGCTCACCTTCGGCCAGCGCGCGGCAGCCGTTTTCCGCACAACGCTCGGCGCAGTCGGCCTGTTGTCGCTGGCCCTGCCAGTCTGCGTGGAACGACTGACCGTGCTGACGCGGCTCGCACCGCTTGAGGCTGTGACCAGCGTACGAACCGTGAGCGTGCTGACCGCTATGGCTCTGTGGGTCCTGGCGTTCGAGTTCAAGCGGCGCAAGCAACAACACTGGCAGCAGAGCCTGTTCGTGGTGAGCTCGTGTGGCCCGGGGAGGACGGCGTGAAGCGTAGAGGGTGAAGCGTGAAACGTGTGGTGGTGTGGCGCGTTTCACGCTTCGCTTTTTACACTTCACAGACAGGAACTCGCTTTGCCTCCGGGCGGGATTGTCCTACAATACGAGGGACCACAGATACGTCGGAGGGGCACACATGCCAAACACCATACACTCGGGCGCCCGGAGGGTGCAGGATGCGCTGAAGGCACTTGGTTTCGACTTGCAGGTTGTGGAACTGCCGCAGAGCACCCGCACGTCGGCAGAGGCGGCGGTGGCATGTGGCTGCGAGGTGGCGCAGATTGCCAAGTCCCTGGTCTTCCAGGGCAGGCATAGTCAGAAACCTGTGCTGGTGATCGCCAGCGGCGCCAATCGCGTCGATGAGAAGGCGCTGGCCGCCCTCATTGGCGAGCCAGTGGTACGACCCAATGCCGACTATGTGCGCGAGAAAACCGGATTCGTGATCGGCGGTGTCGCTCCCGTGGGACACGCGCAGGCGCTGGACGTCTTCATCGACGAGGACTTGCTCCAATACGTGGAGATCTGGGCTGCTGCGGGCACGCCCCACGCCGTGTTCAGTCTGACGCCGGCTGATCTGGTGAAGATGACTGGCGGCCGGGTTGTGGCGATCAAGGCGTGACGAGTGAAACGTGAGAATCGAAGCATGCCATGGGAGCAATGCGCAGGCGGAGCCACGTTGTCGGGTAGTCTGTCCATGCGCTGGCTGGGAGTCGCGGGCCTGGAGCTGCACGCAGGTAGGCAGACGCTGGCCATCGATCCGTTCTTGACGCGGCCGTCAATCACGCGTGTGGCTTTCACGCGGCTCAAGCCGGACATTGAGCTAATCCGGCGCACGATCCTGGCCTGTGACCACATCTTGGTGACGCACGCACACTACGACCACCTGCTAGACGTGCCCGCGCTGGCGCGCCAGACCCGTGCCACGGTGTGGGGTTCCGAGCACACCTGCCGGATTTGCCTGGCGAGCGGCGTGCCGCAAGCTCAGGTGCGCCGCATCGCGCCGGGAGATCGTCTTGTGCTGGGCAAGTTCCGCGTCGAGGTGCTGCCCGCGACACACGAACGGCTTTTGGGGAGGGTGCCCTTTGCTGGACCGTTGCGCGACGACTTGCATCCCCCGTTGCGAGCGTCCGACTACCGCATGGACGTCGACCTCGGCTTCTGGATTGAGGTTGAGGGTCTCAGCTTCTTGGATTGGCTGGGCCTGGACGTGGAGGGCGCGCGCTCGGCGGACGTTCTGCTTGTGAAACCCGACCGCAGCCGTGTCTTCTTCGAGCGCTTGCTGGGCATCGTCAGTCCGCGTCTGGTGATCCCCATGCACTGGGACGATTTCTTCCGTCCGGTCTCCCAGGCCGCGCGCCCCTCGCTAGGGGGCAGCGGCAGGCTCATTCCGCCGCTGCAGCGCGTCGACTTGCGCCAGTTCAAGCGCTGGCTGGCCGAGATCGAACCGGGCGCCAGGGTGCGTGTGCCCCGCGCGTTCGAGGCATTCGAGCTCGACGCACCGTAAGATACACGGCATGCAACGCCATAGTTGGCGATGCCTGCCAAGACACCCACCGGCTTTGACCGGTGCGCCGTGGTTGGGTAGAATGCACGGGCTTGGCCGCGCTGACAGCGCACCAGACAAGGCCTCATCTTCTGGATGGAGCGGGCCTACCCCGGGTTAAAGAGGAGTGACATGTACAGCCAATATCTGGATGGAGTGATCAGTCTCTTGCAGCGCCTGCGCGACACGCAGGGCGAGGCCATCGGCAAGGCCGCCGCGCTGGTGGCCGCTAGCATCGAGGGGGGTGGAATGGTCTATGCCCTGGGTAGCGGGCATTCGCAGCTTCTGGCGCTCGAGATCCAGGGCCGCGCGGGCGGCCTGTACCCGGTCGTGCAGATCATGGACCCGTTGTGGGGTCGCGCCGAGCGCGTGGAGGGCTATGGCAAGGTGCTCTTGCAGGGCCTGCCCTTCAAGGCCGGCGAGGCCATGTTCGTGATCTCCAACTCGGGGCGCAACCCGCAGCCGGTCGACGTGGCGCTGCGAGCCAGGGAACTGGGCTTGCGCGTGATCGCCGTGACGTCGTTGGTGCACACGCAAGGCGTGGCCTCGCGCCACTCCAGCGGCAAGAGGTTGTTCGAGCTGGCGGACGTGGTGCTGGACACGGGCACGCCGCCGGGCGACGCCAGCCTGAGCATCCCGGGTTTGGCGGTTAGGACGGGTCCGGTCTCGACCACATTGGGCGCAGCATTGATGAACGCCGTGATGGTCGAGGCGGTGCAGAAGCTGGTGGAACGCGGCGTGGCTCCGCCGGTCCTGATGAGCTCCAACCTGGACGGCGGCGATGCGCACAACGCCGAACTGGTGACGCGCTACGGCCCCTTGAAGAGCGCCTTTGGCCTGCATCTCTAAATCCACAGACCGCGCCAGCGTCTCGCCCCGCGCGTGATCGCGCCGGCCTGACCTGCTGAGGCTGGTGGCGTAGGGGGGGGGCCATTGTTGTCTGTGGCGGGTCCACGGAGGCGACCAACATGTCACTCATGCTACATAACGCGACGCTGTTGACTCCACTCAGGACGGTCGACGACGCGGCTGTGGTGATTACGGACAACGGGCGCATTGCCTATGCAGGTCCGATGCACGAGGCCCCGCGCGCCAGGGGGCAGCGGCTGGACCTGAATGGGCGCACGATCATGCCCGGGCTGATCGACGTGCACGTGCACGGGGGCCACGGCGTGACGTTTGGCGTGCCTGGCCGCGTGGCCGAGGATCTGCGCGCCTACTCGCAGTGGGTGACGCGTTTCGGAGTAACGGGCTTCTTGTCTTCTGTCGCTGCGCCCGACCCACCGACGCTGCTGCAGGTGGTGCGCGAGAGCGTCGCTGCCCTCCAGGAGGGTCTGCCCGGCGCCGAAGGGCTGGGGTTGCACCTGGAGGGCCCGTTCCTCAACCCAGAAAAGAAAGGCGCCTTCAGCCCGGACTGGCTGCGCACTCCCTCCCTGGATGAGGTCGACGCCCTGCTGGAGGCTGGGAAGGGCTGGATCCGGCAGGTGACACTGGCGCCCGAGCTGCCAGGCGCACGGGCGGTCGCGGCAAAGCTGCGCGTGGCTGGGGTGGTGGCGGCATTGGGCCACTCCAACGCCGATTATGCGTTGGCCAGCGCGGCCCTGCGCACTGACTTTACGCACGTCACGCACACGTTCAATGCACAGCGCGGCTTGCAGCAGCGCGAGCCGGGGGTGTGGGGCGCCGTGCTGGCGTCGGAGCGGGTCACGGCCGAGCTGATTGCCGACACGGTGCACGTACATCCCGGCACGATGAAGGTGCTGCTACGCTGCCTGGGCCCGCAGCGCGTGGTGTTGGTCACTGACGCCATGGCCGCGGCGGGCCTGAGCGATGGGGAGTACGACCTGGTGGGCGAAGCTGTCACGGTGCGGAACGGGCGCGCTACGCTGGCCGATGGCACCATCGCGGGCGGCACCGCCACGCTGAACGAATGCGTGCGCCACCTGCACGAGGACGTGTGCGCGCCGCTGGCGCAGGCCGTGCGCATGGCCACGCTGAACCCGGCGCGCGCGCTGGGCTTCGGCCGGCGCTTGGGCAGCCTGATGGTGCACAAGGACGCGAACCTGGCCGTGATAGACGCTGACGTGCGCGTCTCCCTGACCCTGGTGCGAGGCAAGGTCGTGTACGGCCAGCCCTAGAGAAGCGCAGCCAATGGAGAAGCCCGGTTTCTGTGGTTTGAAACCGGGCTTCTGATTCTAGATGGGCAGACGGACGGATTCACCGCCGTGCGCTGCCGACGTGTAGGTCGCTTCGACGATCTCCTGGGCGGCTGCGCCGGCGCGGAAGTCCAGCGCGGATGGCTTGCCCTCGGCCAGGTTGAGCAGGAATTCGTAGGCCGACGCCAGGTGGCAGTTGGTAAAGTAGCCCTGTGTGAACTTGCTGTTGGGCCAGACCTGCGCGCTGGGCCGCTCGCCGGCCGCGGGTGGCACGCCCTGAGCACCCACGGTCCAGCGCTGTGCCGTGAGGTCATACATGCGCACCTCGTCCGGATGCGCCTCCTGGAAGATCAGCGAACCCTTGTCCCCAAAGACCTCGAACTCGGTGCCCTCGTGCGCACCCGCGGCCATGCGCGTCACCTCCAACACGCCGGTGGAGCCGTTGGCCATCTGCAGGGTGCAGAGGGCCCAGTCGTCCACATCGACGGTCTCGCGCTGGGCGCTGCCAGGAGCGCTGCAACGCTCCCAGATGAACGTGCGCATGTTGGCCTGCACGCTGACGGCATCGCCCAGCAGGTAGCGCGCCATGTCAGCCAGGTGTACGCCCAGGTCCATGAACGCGCCGCCGCCCGCCTGCGCATGGCGCAAGCGCCAGGACATGGGCCGGTTGTAGTCCAGGTACGAGCCGTGGAACATGCGCGCGCGGAAGTGCAAGACGTTGCCGATGGCGCCAGCCGCGATCAGCGCCTTCATCTGGCGCACGGCGGGCGTGTAGCGGTAGATAAAGGCCACGTGGGTCGGCGTGCCCGCGCGCTCGGCCAGATCGGCCATGGCACGCGCGTCGGCCAGGTTGGCCGCCAGCGGCTTTTCGCAATAGATGGCCCTGCCCGCCCGCAGCACCTCGCGCACCTGCTCCAGGTGCAGGTAGTTGGGTGTGCACACGTCCACCACGTCCAGAGGCTGGGCGTTGAACTCGGCAGGATCAGCGCTAACGAGCGGAAACCCGGCGGCCTGCAGGGCGGCGTCCTCGCGTCCCGGCCCGCTACGCAGCAGCGCTGCCAGGCGGGGCACAACGGGCGTCTGCGGAAAGCACAGCGGGATGTCGCGGTAGGCGATGGTGTGGACCTTGCCGATGAAGCCAAAGCCGATCAGTCCGACGTTGAGTTGCTTGGTCATGGAAAGAGCCTCCAGGATGAGCGTTGGGTGCGGCGTGCAGCCCTGGGGTATGATAGGGCAGATTGGCGTGGCTGGCAAGTGGCGGACGGCAATTGTTGGTAGTGCACGCTTTAGCGTGGAAGACGCGCTAAAGCGCGGACTACGAACGTTGCCAGTCAACCCTGGTTTTGGCCATCTTTGGCGAGTGGCCTATACTGAGTCGGGTTCACCCTGCTCGCGAGAGGAGGCGGCGTGCAAGACGGCGTTCGCGTAGACCAGGTTGGCTATGGCGGTTGGTTGAACTGCTATCGGCTGTACAACGGATTGGTAGACCTCATCGTCACGACCGACGTGGGCCCGCGCATCATCCGCTTTGGGTTCATGGGCGCGGAGAACGAGTTCCACGAGTATGCCGAGGCGCTGGGCAAGACGGGCGGAGACGAGTGGCGCAATTATGGCGGGCACCGTCTGTGGCACGCGCCGGAGGTTGTCCCGCGCACCTATCACCCCGACAATGAGCCTGTGCAATGGGAGGAACATGCGGGCTTTGTGCGCGTGATCCAGGCCACAGATACCACGGCCTGCATCCGCAAGGAGCTGGACATCCGCCTCTGGCCGCACGACCCGCAGGTGCAGGTGACCCACCGTCTGTGCAACGAAAACCCCTGGGCCGTGGAATTGGCTCCCTGGGCGCTGTCGGTGATGGCGCCCGGAGGCACGGCCATCCTGCCGCTGCCGCCGCGCGGCGCGCACGACGAGTTCCTCCTGCCGACGAACACGATCACGCTATGGGCCTACACCGATATGTCGGACCCACGCTTCCACTGGGGTCGGAAGTACGTTCTAGCGCGCCAGGATCCGCAGGCCCGGAGCCAACAGAAGGTCGGCCTGTGGGCCCCCGACGGCTGGGCGGCGTACGCTCGCAACAGTCACCTGTTCGTGGTCACGTTCGAGCCGGTGCCCGCTGCGCGCTATCCTGACCTGGGGTGCTGCCTGGAGACGTGGATCGATGCGGAGATGCTCGAGCTAGAGACGCTGGGGCCCCTCACGCGTCTGGAGCCGGGCGCTGCCGTAGAGCACGTCGAGCACTGGCGGCTTTTCGACGGAGTGGGACTGCCGGAAAGCGACGAGGACGTTGATCAAGCAGTGCTTCCGCGGGTGCGGGGCATGAGATGTGGCTAGCGGCGCGTGCTGAGTGACGAATGACGGTTCATGGGTCGTGTCAGCTTACCCACGAACCACCACCCACCACCCACCACCCACGACCGCCCTCGGCTAGTGCCTGATTACCACCGGCAGGTAGATGCGGACGCGCTCCCAATCAGTGGGCGTTGGACCCAGGGTGGGAGTCGTCGAGGAAGTGGCCGTCGCGGTGCGGGATGGCGTAGCCGTCCGTGCCGGCGTGAGCGTCCCCGTCGGAGTGGGCGTGCGGGTGCGCGTTCGCGTGGGGGTCGGCGTGGGCGTCAGGATCTGCACCAGCGAGAAGTGGATGTCCAGGTGATCAGGCGGGACGGTCACGCTTTGCGCCGGCGCGCTCGCGTAGCCGACCTTGGAGGCAGTCACCGAGTAGGTGCCGGCTTTGACGGTGAGCGTGTAGGCGCCGGTGTCGTCGGTGGTGGTTGCGCCCGAGGTGAGGCCCGAGTAGGCCACCGTGGCGCCGGGCACGACGGCTCCGACATTGTCGCGCACGGTTCCCGCGATGGTGTAGCGCTGTGGGAAGGAAAAATCGACCCCACCGCGGCTGGGTGGGACGGTGACCGACTGCGTGGGCGGGCTGGGAGAGCCGAACTTGCTGGCGCTCACGTCGTAGGTGCCGGCAAGCACGGTCAGTGTGTAGGCGCCGTTGACGTCGGTGGATGCGCCATAGTTGCCCGGGAAGGCCGCCATCAGCACATCCGGCACCGGGGTGTCGTCATAGTCTCGTACTGTGCCCGAGATCGTGAAGCGCGCCGGATAGACAAAGTTGATGTTGTTCTGGCTGGGCGGCACGACCACCGTCTGCGCGGGCAGGGGCGGGTAACCCTCCTTGAAAACCGTCAGGCTGTAGCTCCCCGGCACGACGGTCATGGTGTAGGCGCCGCTCAAGTCGGTCAGGGTGGCATAGCCGGTGGGCGAGGCGATCACCCAGGCGTCTGGCACTGGTGCGCCATCGAATTCCGTCACCCTGCCGCCGATGGAAAAGTCGGGCAGGAAGCGAAAGTTGACATCGTAGCGGTTGGGCGGGACGGTCACGTTCTGCGCCGCCGGGCTGTTGTAGCCGTTCTTGAAGACACTGACGCGGTAGGTGGCGCACGGTAGGGTCAGCGTGTAGACGCCGAGCGCGTCTGTGGAGGTGCTGTAGCCGCCCGGCGAGGCCGTCACCAGCGCGGCCTGCACAGGGTTGCCGCTCGCGTCGCGCACCGTGCCGCCGATGGCGCAGCGCTGCGGATAGGTGAAGGTCACGGGGCAGCGGTTGGGCGGCACATTCACAGACTGCGTCGGCAGGCCCGCATAGCCAGTCCTCATCACGCTCACCTCGTACGTGCCGGCCTTGACGGTGAAAGTGCACACACCGGCAGCGTCTGTCTGGCCGTTGCCCGAGACGGGGCCAAAGTAGAACACCGTCACGTCGGGCACGGGGGTCTGGTCGTACTCGACCACCTTGGCGCAGATGGTAGAGCGCTGCGGAAAGTGAAAGTTCGCGTCGTTCTGGCTGGGCGGCACGACCACGGTTTGCTCCGCCGGCCCAGGGTAGCCCTCCTTGGAGGCGCTGACGGTGTAGCTGCCCGCGCCCACGTATAGCTCGTAGACGCCCGCGGCATCGCTGAACGTGCGATAGCCGCCGGGCAGCGCCACGATGCGTACCCCCTCCAGCGGGCTGCCGTCATAGTCGTGCACCGTGCCGCCAATCGTGTACTCCTCGACAAAGGTAAAGTTGACTGCGCCGCGCGCCGGCGGCACGCTCACGGCCTGTTCGGGTGGGCTGCGCCAGCCAGTCTTGGAGACGCTGACACGGTAACTGCCCTCGGCCACGGTGAGGGTGTAGGCGCCCGTGGCGTCGCTCCATGCGCCTGTGCCACCCGGAGTGACCGAGATCCAGGCGTCGGACAGCGGGTTGCCGGCCGAGTCGCGCACCACCCCGCGGATGGCGTAGCGGCGGGGGAAAGAAAAGTCGACACCGCTGCGCTCGGGGGGCACGGTCACGCCCTGGGCGGCGGGGGGCGGATAGCCCTGTAGGAAGACGCTCAGGCGGTAGGCGCCGCTCAGCAGGCGCAGGGCGTAGGAGCCATCTGGCTCGCTGAAGGTGCTGTAGCCGCCGGGTTGGCTGGTGATCAGCACGTCGGCTAGCGGCTCGCCGTCGAAATCGTGCACTGCGCCGCTGATGGCGTAGCGCTGCGGGAAGAAGAAGTCCTGCTCGGTGCGGTTGGGGGGCACGCTCACCGTGCGGGCGGGTGGCGCAGGGTAATCCGCCTTGACCACGCGCAGCTCGTACGCGCCGAAGATCACTGTGACCGTGTAGACGCCGTTGGCGTTAGTCCAGGCGCCGAAAATGCCGGGCGTGGTGCTGACCCAGACTCCCGGAACGGGGCTGCGGTTATGGTCACGTACTGTGCCGCGGATGGTGTAGCGCGCCGGGAAGACGAAATGGATCTCGGTTTGCTGCGGTGGCAGCGTCACGACGCGCTCGGGCGGGCTGATGTAGCCCAACTTGCCGACAGTGACCGAGTAGGTACCCGCGACCACGGTGAGCGTATAGATGCCGCGCACATCCGTGGTGGTACTGTAGTCGCCGGGCAGGGCCGTGACAAAGGCGCCTGGCACCAGCGTGCCGTCGGCATCGCGCACCGTGCCGCGCAGCAGAAAGCTGCGCGGAAGGGTAAAGTCAAGGTTGTTGCGGCTCGGCGGGACCGTGATGCTCTGCACCGGTGGGCTGGCGTAGCCACGCAGGCGCACGCTCACGGCGTAGGTGCCTGCGGTGACGGTGAGCGTGTAGGCCCCGGAAGCCTCGCTGGTGACGCGGAACTCGCCCGGGAAGGCTGTCACCTCGACGCCCGAGGCGGCGCGCAGGTCAAAGAAGCGGATCACGCCGTGGATGGTGAAACGCTCGGGGAAGGAAAAGTCGAGCCCCGTGCGGCTGGGCGGCACGCTGACGACCTGCTCGGGCGGCCTGATGAAGCCGGTCTTGGATACGCCGACGTAGTAGGTCCCCGCGTCCAGGGTCATGGAGTAGGAGCCGTGGGGCCCCGTGCGCCCGGTGTGGTTGCCCGGCTGGGCCGTCACGAGCACGCCGGGCATTGTGCTGCCGTCATAGTCGCGCACCGTGCCCTGCAGGGTGCAGGTAAAGGCGGTTACAGACGCAAGGGAGGACGCCGGTTCGGCCACAGGTGCGGAGAGAATCCACTCGCTGCCGCTGGCAAGGGCGCGCGTCGCACAGAGCAGCCCTAGCGCGGCCGCAAGGCTCAGCAGGAGCGCCAACGCAAGGGCTGGCAGGTACATTCGGCGGAGAGACCAAGGCTTTTGCATCCGTTTCCTCCTGGATCCAGGGGCAGGCAACACAAACCGGAACACACCACTGCTGCCCTCAGTTTGATTATATCACCCCGGAAACCGCTTGTCAATGCAGCGATTTGACAGAATTGTCCCAAGTTTCGGACGAACAGAGCCGGAATAGTCTAGGTCTCCCAGCCTGGCGTGTCCGGTTGCTGCCAACGGAGACTGCGCAGGGGTTGGACGTTGAGAATCGACATGCGCCGAGGAGGCCAGGCGGAGGCTCAAAGAACAGATGCGCCACGTGCCGAAGATGGAAGCGGTGGATGCTTTGGCAGGTGGCGTCGCGCACGAGTTCATTTGCACCATCTGGCCGAAAGCAGCGTGGCCTCCAAGCGCCACAGCGTGGCCTCCAAGCGCCACAGCGTGGCCTCCAAGCGCCACAGCGTGGCCTCCAAGCGCCACAGCGTGGCCTCCAAGCGCCACAGCGTGGCCTCCAAGCGCCACAGCGTGGCCTCCTGCGCACGGCGTGCGTCACGGCCGATCATGCAACGACCTCTTGGGCATCATAGCCCAAACCTTGGGGGTCACCAAACAACCCCCCAAGGTTGCCGAAAGAGCAGCGGACCTTGCTGCGGCCAGCCCATGCGGCACAGCAGCCGCTGCATGCGGCCGTGGGCCGTGGCCAGCATGCGCGCGCCGCCCACACGGCGCTCGAGCTCGGCCAGGATGCCGTAGAAGCGCTGCACGTTGCGCAGACGGCTGTCGCGGTCGCGCATGGTGTGCCCCCTGGGCAGACCCTTCAGGTTCAAACAGCAAACCCCCACAACTGGATGCGGGGCTCCGCCCCAGGTCTGGGATTTGCTGTCTCAGATGCTGTCTGAGCCAGTGCAGTTGCTGGCCGATGGCCAGGCCCTGCATGGGCAGCTCAATCGTCCAACTCAGGGCCTGGAGGGGGCCCACGAGGTGCTCGCGATAGCTCGCGCCGGCCAGGATCAGCACGCGCTCGCCGGGCTGCCATTGCTCTGACCTGGCTGATCATACCACGAACGGGCAGAAATGTCATTCTGGGTAAGGCGGTCCTCTGCCGTTGACCAACAGACCCCAAGGTCAAACGGACGCGGTCGTCTGGGGTCTGAGGTGTGACCCGGACGGTCCTCCGAGGCTTTTGCCCATTTCCGACAGGTGTGCTATACTGTTTACAGTGTGTGTTCACTGGCGTGCTGTCTGCCCGGCGGCGTCTGCCGGGCTCGTGATCGGGTCGTGGAGCTTGAGCACTGGAGCTGACCGCATGATCACAGAAGCGGATACGTGCCGCAAGTACGTCGTGCCCAGGCTGATGGCTGCAGGCTGGGACCAGGCCCCGCACGATTTTACCGAGCAGAAGACGTTCACCGACGGGCGCATTCATCTGTGGGGCGACCAGGCGCGGCGGGGCACGCAGCGCCGCGCGGACTATCTGCTGCGCTACACGCGCGATCTGGCGCTGGCCGTGGTCGAAGCCAAGTCGGCCTTCAAGCTGCCCGCCGACGGCCTGCAGCAGGCCAAACGCTACGCCGAGATGCTTGGTCTGCCGTTCGCCTATGCCACCAACGGCCACGGCATCGTCGAGTTTGACTACTCGACCGGTCAAGAAACCGAGCTGGACGATTTCCCGTCCCCTGAGGACCTCTGGCAGCGCTACTGCGCCAACCAAAACCTGGTGGGCAGCCCCACCATCCAGAAACTGCTCACGCCGTCCTACCACCTGCCCGGCAAGAGCCCGCGCTACTACCAGGAGATCGCTGTCAACCGCACCGTGCAGGCCATCCTGCAGTGGAAGAGGCGCATCCTGTTGACGATGGCCACCGGCACCGGCAAGACCTACGTGGCGTTTCAGATTTGCTGGAAGCTGTGGAATGCACGCTGGAACCGCACGGGCGAGCACCGCCGCCCCAAGATTCTGTACCTGGCCGACCGCAACGTCTTGGTGGACGATCCCAAGGACAAGGAGTTCGCAGCGTTCGGCGACGCGCGCCACAAGATCGGCGAGGGCCCCGAGGAGCCGGTCAAGAGCCGCGAGATGTACTTTGCCATCTACCAGGCCATCGCCAAGGACGAGCGCCGTCCGGGGCTCTACCGCGAATTCCCGCCCGATTTCTTTGACCTGATCATCGTGGACGAGTGCCACCGCGGCAGCGCGCGGGACGAAAGCAACTGGCGCGAGATCCTGGAATGGTTCGAACCCGCCTACCAGATCGGCATGACCGCCACGCCGCTGCGCGAGGACAACCGCGATACCTACCGCTACTTTGGCAACCCGATCTACCAGTACAGCCTGCGCCAGGGCATCGAGGACGGCTTTCTAGCGCCCTACCGTGTGCACCGTGTGATCAGCGACTATGACGCGCACGGCTGGCGGCCCGACAAGGACACTCTGGACCGCTACGGACGCCTGATTCCAGATGACGAGTACCAGACCAAGGACTTTGAACGGGTCGTGGCACTGCGGGCGCGCACGGAGGCCATCGCGCGCCACCTGAGCGACTTTATGGCCAAGTCAGACCGTATGGCCAAGACTATTGTCTTTTGCGTGGACCAGGAGCACGCCGACGAGATGCGCCGCGCGCTCAACAACTGCAACACCGACCTCGAGCAGCGCCATCCGGACTATGTGGTGCGCATCACTTCAGACGAAGGCGACACCGGGCGCGGCCACCTGGACCGCTTCAAGGACGTGGAGACGGCCACGCCGGTGATCGCCGCCACCTCGCAGTTGCTGGTGACGGGCGTGAACGTGCCGACTTGCAAGAATATCGTGATCGCGCGGGTGGTCGAGTCCATGACCGATTTCAAGCAGATGATCGGGCGCGGCACGCGCGTGCGCGACGACTATGACAAGCTCTTCTTCAACATCCTGGACTATACCGGCAGCGCAACGCGCAAGTTCGCCGACCCCGAGTTCGACGGAGAGCCCGCGCTGGCGACCGAGGAAGAGATGGACCAAGGGGGCCATCTGGTGCCGGGCACGGAGAAGGTGCTGGAGGCTCCCAGAACCAAGGATCAGCTTGCGGCCTATGAGGCGCCCGCCTTTGCTGACGAGTCAGAGGGCGAGCGGCGCAAGTACTACTTTGACGGCGGGCAGGTCGAGATCGTCTCGCACCTGGTGTATGAGCTGGACCCCAGCGGGCGCCAGCTCAGCGTGGTGCGGTTCACGGACTATGCGGGCCAGACCGTGCGCACGCTCTACCCCTCGGTGGCCGACCTGCGGCGCTGGTGGGTGGACCCCGGCAAGCGGGCTGAGATCATCGCGCGACTGGCCGAGCGGGGCATTGACTTTGCCGCATTGGCGCAGGCCGCAGCGCAGCCCGATGCCGACCCCTTTGACCTGCTGTGCCACCTGGCCTTCAATGCACCGCTGCGCAGCCGCCGCGAGCGCGCCGACCGCGTGCGCAAGGAGGAGCTAGAGTTCTTTGCGCGCTACGCGCCCGAGGCGCGCACGATCCTGGACGAGCTATTGGAGAAATACGCCGAGCATGGCACGGCGCAGTTCGCCATCCCCGACGTGCTCAAGGTACCGCCCGTCTCGGAGCACGGCAACGTGATGGAGATCTCGCAGTTGTTCGGCGGGGTGAACGAGCTGCGGAGTGCGGTTCAGGGTTTGCAGAGACTGATCTACATGGAATAGGGAGGAAGCGCCGTGGCAGTGACTCTGAGACGACAATTGAGCGAGGCGGACAAACAGCAGATCCTGGCCGTTCATGGGAGAACATGCTTCGCAACGGGCCATCCAATACCCACCGACGAGCCAGTGCAGTTTGATCATATACGTGCCTGGTCTACGCACGGAGCCAGCGAGCTCGAAAACATCGCGCCGATGTGTGAGACACACAACAAGCAGAAGGGCACGTTGCCGCTTGACGACTTCAGGGTGAAGCTAAGACTACAGGAATTCTTTGCGGCAGGGGATACACTGACGTTGAAGCACCTGCTCAAGTACCTCAGGGAGCACAAGGACATACCGGCATGTGGCGAGCCAGTGGTCATTAGTCGACACGACGAGACCGTCGAGGTCGAATCCGCACTGGGCAAGCATTCCTATACACTCTACCGATGCCCAACGACCGGCTGGCAGTACTTCTATGCAACTGTTCCCATCGAGTTACTTGATAGTGACGATGACAAGGGGAACACGTCCGGACTGCAGCCGAGATACCTAATTCCCGAGAAGGTCTTTGACCTCTACAGACACTTCCAGCAACACCCCGTGCTGCAGCCGTCAATGGGCCGCGTGAGCCACAACCACATCCTGCTGTTCGACGGCCAGCACAAGATTGCCGGGCTTCTGTGGACGGGGCGACGGGTTTTTGAATGCAAGGTTTACCTGTCCCCCGACCTGCGGCTTCTGAATGAAACCAACATAGCTGCTCATGACAGGTTCAGCCAGACGCGGTTCTACACATCGGTTATGGTCGAAAAGCTGGGCAAGGAGTTCGGAGACGAATTCGACAGGTACCGGAATCTGGAGGATGGGGAGCCCAAGACCGAGTCTGGCTTCATGGAGTTCCTAACGGCACAGGGGATGAATAAGGCCGACCGAAATAAGCGTTTCCTAAGCTACCTCTACAACTCAATTCAGCAGTCGGAGGACAACCGCATCGCTCGCCTTGTTTCAAAGGGAAACCGGTCCACGGATGAGAAGCCTCTTACGTTGGACATGCTGACCAAGTCGCTCTTCGCCTGCTTTCTGTACACCGAACCCGTGTCCGACAACATGGCTACGGACTCCTACCTGCGGGATCAAGAAGTAGAGAACGTCGTAACGCTCTTGAACATGCTCTATGACCTTGCTCTAACGTCGTGGAATGGGAAAGTTGGGCCAAACAATGACAATCAACGCCGGCTTGTTCGCATTTTTCGATCAAGATCGATAATGGCGTGGGCCGAACTGCTACGCGACGCGGTGTGTGGGAAGCTGGATCTGGAGGATGCGGATGATCGTGCGCGGCCATTCTATCGCTGCCTGTCAGCCGATGATTCTCACAAGGTCGAGATCATCGTGAAGCGGCTACTAAGCTGGAAACTCTGGAACTCGGCACCCAATAGCGAGATCGACCGCGTCCTTGCGGACAACAAGGCCGCGGTGAAGGCCTGGTTGAGGGCACACGGTATGACCACTGGATACCTGATGGGAGCGCCCGAATGAAGCCAATGCCAGACAGAGCTGTACCCACCACCGCCCAGCAACTGGGCAGCATCATCAAGTCGGCGCGCGACATCATGCGCAAGGACAAGGGGCTGAATGGCGACCTGGACCGCCTGCCCATGCTCACGTGGATCCTGTTTCTGAAGTTCCTGGACGACATGGAGCAGATACGCGAGACCGAGGCGGCGATCGCGGGCCGGCGTTTCCAGCCAGCCATCGGGCCGCCCTACCGCTGGCGCGACTGGGCCGCGCGCGAAGACGGCACGACTGGCGACGAACTGATCGCGTTCATCAACCAGGACGAAGCGGTGCGCCCCGATGGCACGCGCGGCGTGGGCCTTTTTGCCTACCTGCGCGGCCTGCAGGGCGCCGACGGCGGCGACCGCCGAGATGTGATCGCCACCGTGTTCAAGGAAACGCGCAACCGCATGTTCAGCGGCTACCTGCTGCGCGACGTGATCAACAAGGTCAACCAGATCCACTTTACCTCCAGCGACGAAATCCACACCCTCAGCCACCTCTACGAGTCCATGCTCAAGGAGATGCGCGACGCAGCGGGCGACTCGGGCGAGTTCTACACGCCGCGGCCGGTGATCCGCTTCATGGTCGAGGTGACCGACCCTCGCCTGGGCGAGACCGTGTTGGATCCGGCCTGCGGCACGGGCGGGTTCCTGGTGGAGGCATTCAAGCACCTGCAGGCGCAGTGCCACACCGTGGAGGACCGTGAGGTGTTGCAGCGCCACAGCATCTGGGGCGGCGAGGCCAAGAGCCTGCCATATCTGTTGGCGCAGATGAACCTGCTGCTACACGGGCTGGAATACCCGCAGATCGACCCGGGCAACAGCCTGCGCTTTCCGTTGCACGAGCTCGGCGACAAGGAGCGCGTCGACGTGATCCTGACCAACCCGCCCTTTGGCGGCGAGGAGGAGCGCGGCATTCTGGGCAACTTTCCCCAGGACAAGCAGACCTCCGAGACGGCGCTGTTGTTCCTGCAGCTCATCATGCGCAAGCTGCGCCGCGAGCCGCGACCCGGCCGCGCGGCGGTGGTCGTGCCCAACGGCACGCTGTTCGGAGACAACGTGTGCGCGCGCATCAAGGAGGACCTCCTGAAGCAATTCAACCTGCACACGATCGTGCGTCTGCCAAAGGGAGTATTTGCACCGTATGCAGACATACCGACCAACCTCCTATTCTTCGACGCGACTCGCTCGACTGACGTAATCTGGTTCTACGAGATCTTGCTTCCGGAGGGGCGTCGCCAATATACCAAGACGCAGCCGATTCGCTTCGAGGAGTTTGCTGAGTGCCTCCAGTGGTGGCACGAGCGCGCCGAAAACCAGCACGCCTGGACAGTGCGCGCCAAGGATGTGGTGCATCGTGACGAGGGAGGCAATGCTGTTACCGTGAACCTCGACATCAGGAACCCGAATGCAGCCGACGGGACAAGGCAGCGAGCCCCATCCGAGATCGTCAACAGCATTCTTGCGAAAGAGACCCGAATCGCTGAGATCGTCGCCGAGATCAAGCAGGCCCTGGCGGAGTGAGGTGGATGACGAGCCTCTACAGAATCGGCGACGTGTGCACGATAGTGAAGGGCAAATCCCCCAGCTTGAAGACAGAGCCAGGGCTGTATCCCTTGGTGGTGACAGCTTCCTTTAGGCGCACCGCCAGTACCTATCAACTTGAGGGCCCTGCGGTATGCGTTCCGCTTATCTCGTCCACCGGACACGGAGATGCAGCGCTTCACAGAGTGCATTACCAAGAGGGCCGGTTTGCATTGGCCAACCTCCTGGTGGCTCTACTGCCGAAAGGTCCTAACCTCCTCTGTGCCAAGTACCTCTACCACTTGCTCATGGCGAAGAAGGACCAGCTTCTGGTTCCTCTGATGCTGGGCACCGCGAACGTGTCTCTGAAGGAGCGTGACATTGCCGGCGTTGTGGTCCCCCTTCCACCCCTCGACGAGCAGCGGCGCATCGTGGCGCGCATCGAGGAGCTGGCGGCCAAGATCGAGGAGGCGCGGGGGCTGCGGCGGGAGGCGGACGAAGAGGTTGAGCAAATGGTCCTTGCCCAGGCTCGTGAACTGCTTCGAAGCGCGCAAGCTCCTGCGACCGAGCTGCGCGGGTGGCTGTCCTCGGACCGCGAAGGCATACAGACCGGTCCGTTCGGAGCGCAGTTGAGCTCAACTGACTTCACGGACATGGGGGTTCCGGTGCTCACGATTGGCAACGTGCAGTATGGCGGACTTGACACCGACAGTCTCAAGTTCGTGACTCCGGCCAAGGCGGGGCAACTCGAACGCTATGCTATTCGGGCAGGCGACATCCTCTTCGCGCGCATGGGCACGGTAGGTCGTTGTTGCGTGGTGCCGAGGCAGGCGGATGGCTGGCTAATCAACTATCACATTATCAGGGTCGCGCTGGACACGAGACGAGTGAAGCCTCGATATCTGCACTGGATCCTGCAGGCGTCCGAGGATGTGGCGCTGTATCTGGGTGGGACCATCAGGGGCGCGACCCGGCAAGGGGTCAACTCCAAGATCGTAGCGGGAATCCCTTGTCGAGTTCCTCCTCTGGATGTGCAGCGTCGCATCGTCGCCTACTTGGACGGCCTGCGGGCCAAGGTGGACGCGCTCAAGCGTCTGCAGGCGGAGACCGCGGCTGAGCTGGATGCGCTGCTGCCGGCGGTGCTGGAGCGGGCGTTTCAGGGGGAGTTGTAGGCGCGAATCGAACGGCATCATGAACGTCAATGCTTGTGAGGCGCCGCATGTGCGTCAGTGAGGTCGGAGGGAGCGCAAGTCATGGAGAGTTGGCTGAGACAGAGGTTGGGAGCATCCCGCTATCCTTGGTTGCGAGCCGTGTTTCTCTTCGTCACGGTGCTCCTGGCCCTCGCCAAGGTCGTTGATTTGGCGAGCGGCATGGGCCTTGCCAGCGAGATCGCGCAGAACCGCGTTGGCATTTGGGCTTGTCTCATCAGCGTGGCGGCCATCGTCGCTGCAGGCGAACCACTGCTAGAGAGATACCGAGAGCTGACCGCCCTTCGTGTCCGTGTGCGTGAGCTGGAACACGAAGTAGAGGAAGCCAACTCTGATCACCGGTCACTGCTGAGGCTAATGGAGCGATACAAGACAGCCGCCTACAGTGAGGTTCTCGGCTATCTGGAACGCGTGGCAATCGTGGCTGCGATGAGAGAGAGCTGGAAACAGGCGGGCGCCAAGGTCTGCACGGTGAGGGTCGGGCTGTACTCCGGCGCTGAGTCTCTGGACGCGGCGTTCGCAGTGTTGGATCGCATAGAGGTGAGGATCAACATCGGGAGCGATGCCGGAGTGGCCAAAGGCATGGAGTTCGAGGTCTCTGATCCGAACGTCTTGACCTTCTATGGATTGGTTACGGTCAAGGAGCTGCATGCGAGGGGCGCGCTGTGTTCCTTGTCCGAGAACATCGACCCCGCTTTCTGGGGAGCAGTGATCGAGCAGTCGCAAAAGGGCATCCCGGGAGTTATCGAAGTCGCCAACAATGTAATCTCGCCCCGTCTTCCGCCCGGCCTCGACAGGATGACGCCCGATCTGGCCAGAGAGTTGCGAACCTGGGTGCACAAGATCGAATCGGCTGAGGCTGGAGCCAATGGAGGTGGAGTGTGAGCCAGAGAATTGAAGGCAAGATCGCAGCGATTCTGAGCAGGACAACTATTGTGATTAACAGGGGCACGAAGGACGGTGTCTCAGCTGGTGACAAGTTCTACATCTACTCGAGGATCGGTCCATTCCATGATCCTGATACGAGGGTCGACTTGGGGGACACCACCAAAGTGTGGGGCACTGTCGAGGTCACCATTGCTGAGGAGAGGTTCTGTGTAGCGACGACCGGGTATGGGTCTGGTTTTCTCGCAGTCCTGGGTCTGGAGGGCATCTTTGGGTCGACCCGCCTGGAGCTGCCTGTCGATAGTGCGGACATCTCTGACGTCCCCGAGAGGATACGAGTCGGTTTCTCCGTCCTTTGTCAGAAGGAAGAGACAGCTCAGGTTCGAGCGAAAGCAGTGCCACTTCCCCTCCCTCCGGAGCCTTCCGCTGAGGAGAATCAGGCTACCGAAAACCCGCCGAGCGGTCCAGAAACGAGGTCCCAGAGCGTCGGGTCCACTGGTTGATCCGATGATGTTCTGCAGCGTCGCCAGGGGGGCAGCGCGGCCGACCTGGACGTGCTGCCGCTGGCTGTATTGGAGCGGGCGTTTCGGGGGGAGTTGTAGATAGGCCGTCGAAGCAGCAGGTCACAGGAGGCACTTTGCTGCTGTATCGCCACTTGTAGATCTTAGCTGTCTCAAACGCAAGCTTCAGGCGAAGCACGAAGCCTACAAAGCAAATGCCGTTCGCGTCAGCGAGCGGCATCGGGTGCTCCTTCTGCACCTGGCAGATGAGCTATCTCTAACATACACGATATCGCGCCTGGTGTCAATACCCCCACCAAGTATGACATCGTCGATTCGTGATGTCGGGTTGTTGATCTGTTGGGCTGCCAGCCTAGGGAATTCAACGAGACTTGTTCAAACTAGCTCTCCTGCGGGTTAGCGGTCTGGACAACTCAAGTACTGCTACGGTCATTCACCTTATGGGTGAATGCACACATTTGACTTCTGCCCGCAATTCACTACAATACGTGAGGAAACAAGCTTGCGATTCCAATTCAAGACGCAGAAGCTTAGGTCACTCTACACAGACAACCAGGGCGCGCGCAAATACCCGCCGGCAGTCGTAGATGCTTTCTTCCATTGCATGACGATTATCGCGGCCGCTCCGGATGAACGTGACCTGTACGCCGCGAAGAGCCTGCACTATGAGCGTCTCAGGGGAAAGCGAGAGGGACAACGCTCGATCCGCTTGAATGACCAGTACCGTCTGATCCTCGTGGTTGAAGAAGACGAACAGGGCAAGGTTCTCCACATCATTGAGATTGCGGACTACCACTAGAGACGGAGTGGAGGAGCCACATGGACGAGAAATTGAGACCGGCGCGGCTAGTCACGCCGGGACGCATCATCGCCAATGAGCTGGAGGCGCGCGGCTGGACGCAGAAGGATCTGGCCACGATCATGGGCCGCCCGGAGCAGGCCATCAGCGAGATCGTGAGCGCGCGCAAGCAGATCACGCCCGAGACGGCGCGCGAGCTGGCGCAGGCCTTTGGCACGTCGGCCGAACTGTGGATGAATCTGGAGACGAACTATCGGTTGCTACTGGCTGAGCGCCCCCAGACCGAGGGAGAGGTCGCGCTGCGTGGCAAGATCTTTGAGGCCGCGCCGGTGGCCGAGCTGCTCAAGCGCGGTTGGATTGCGCCTGTCCAGACCGCAGCGGCGCTGAAGGAGGCGCTGTGCGCCTACCTGGGCGTGACGTCGTTGGACAGTCCGGTGCCCGTGGCAGCCGCCCTGCGGCACTCGGCGCAGCGCGGCCCGGAACAGAAGGCCGAGATAGCCTGGGTCAAGCGCGTGGAGCTGCTGGCCCGCCAGCAGAGCCCGGCAGCCTGCGAGCGCAGGGACTGGCCGCAGATCGTGTCCTCCCTGCTGGCGTTGGCGGAGCGCGCAGAGGACGTGGCGCGCGTGCCTGAGACGCTGCTCCGGCAGGGCGTGCATTTCGTGATCGTGCCGCATCTGCCGCGCACCTACCTGGATGGGGCGGCACTGTGGGTGGACGAGCGGCCGGTGGTGGCGCTGACGCTGCGCTACGACCGCATCGACGCCTTCTGGTTCAGCTTGCTGCACGAGCTGGCGCACCTGGCGCTGGGCCACGAAGGCGGCTACCTGGACCAACTCTACGACGCGGGGCGTGGCCGGCCGACGGAGGATGCTGAGGAGCAGGCGGCCGACGCGCAGGCGCGGGACTGGCTGCTGGATGCGGGCGCCGTTGCGCGCTTCATCAGCGCCATCGGGCCCACGTTCACCCGCTCGCAAGTGGTGTTGCTCGCGAAGGAGCAGCGGCGGCACCCGGGCATAGTGGTGGGGCGACTGCACTATGAGGGCGTTTTGCCGTACAGCTACTTGCGAACGCTGCTGGTCAGGGTGGGCGCGTACCTAGGCGCGTGGATCGATACGTCAGGACGATGCGCTGGGCACTGAGTTCTGCGAGCACGGCGATACTCTATCGGAATTGCCAGCGATCCCTGGTACGCGCAGACACGGGCTTTCCTGGTGGAGTGCGTTGACTACCTCAGGCAGGCCTTGAGGGACAACCCGCCGTTCTTCTCTTTTGAGGGCTTGGATCACATCGACATGGTGCGAGCATAGGACCAGGCTGACCCGCCGAGCCATGTGGTGTCCTGACACAGCCGAGACCCTGCTGCCTACAGGGCAAACCTCGGAGGTCGAACGCACGCACCACCGGTACCCTCGGGGCTCTGGCTCGTGTGTGACTATGGGTGCTTGTCACACTTGCAGGACGTCGTGCTACAATGTGCCCGGAGGTTGGACATGCCCGGCGAGACGGTGACGCTGGCGCTCGACGGCGACGTGCTGTTGAGCGAGACAAACTCCCGCAACTAGATACGGGGCTTCGCCAGAGGTCAAACCGGCCAACCTCCGTGTATTCCGTGTTTTCCGTGTCCCGTCCCCCCGATTTGCCCGCCGCGCGAGGCTCACTATACTATGGTCCGCCTGCGCCCAAGAGCGGGCGCGGGCGGACACTCTGCCTCGCAAGGAGTTGCACGTGACGCAACGCAGCATGATCATCATCGGCGCGGGCATCGGCGGACTGGCCACCGGCGTCTACGCGCAGAGGCACGGCTTTTCCACGCAGATCTTGGAGGCCCACACGGCGCCGGGCGGGGTGTGCACCGCTTGGCAACGCAAGGGCTACACGTTCGAGGGCTGCATCCACCACCTGGCCGGCGCCACGATCGGCATCTCCACCGCGGCCATCAATGCCCGCAAGCTGGTCGAGAGCCTGAGGTAGCAGGAGACATAATCAACCACGGAGTTTGTCATGATCCTCTTGGGAAGGTGATTGGCGAAACCAAGGAGGTGCAAGATGAGAATCCGACAGAACGCGTCCCTGTTCCTGGCGCTGGCGCTGCTAATGGCGCTGGCGGCCTGTGCCGCGCCGGCACCCACCCCAACCCCGCTGCCACCCACGCCGACTCCGGCTCCTACGCCGGTGCTGGCCACCAGCGCCGCACAGATCGTGGGTACCTGGGTTGGCCTCAAGGCCGACGGCATGTACCAACGTTTCAACCTGGATGGAACCAACCAGACGGCGGCCTCGCTGGAGAACCTGGCGACCAAGCCAGATTCCGAGAGTACGTTTCGATTCGAAGGCACCCAGTTCATTCTAACGGAAGTGAAAGCGACTGGGCTTCCACCCTGTGCCGCCAAGACCGGCATCTACGAGGTCCAACTGCTGCCCAACGGCAACATCAAACTCGTGAAGGTCCAGGATGCATGCGTAGGGCGTGGACGTAGTACGGCCATGGAGCACAAGCCGGTGCGCTAGTGCCACTGCAAGTCTACCATCGCGCGGAGCCGAAACCATCTGCGCAGTCCTATACGGGGAGCAAGATCAGCAGATTGCGCAGATTACGCAGATTCTCTCGTCGGATGGACAGTTGTTCTGCTTTCCAACAGACGGCGGACGACACTGGCTGCGACGTCGCGCAGGCGCTGTGCAGTTCTGGCTGCCCTCTTCGAATCTGCGGAATCTGTGAAATCCCTGAAACAGACCAGGGACGAACGGACTGCGGATCATATCCCGCGACGCAAATGCGGGCGATTGCAGGTAGCATAGGAGGAAGAGCATGTCTGTCGATCTGACCGTGATTCTGGAGGACCGCCCGGGCACCCTGGCCGAGATGGGTGAGGCCCTGGGCAAGTTCGGCATCAACATCGAGGGGTTGTGCGGATTCCGCTGCCAGGGCAAGGGCGCCATCCACATCCTGGTGGAGGACGAGGCCGCGGCCCGGCGCGCCCTGGAGAAAGCCGGCGTGCGCGTGCGCAGCTCGCGCCAGGTCCTGGTGCTGCGCCTCGAGGACCGTCCGGGCGAGTTCGGGCGCATCTGCCGCCGCATCGCCAATGCCGGCGTCAACATCGACGTGACCTACCTGGCCATGAACACGCGCCTGGTGCTCGGCGCTGACGACCTGGACAAGGCGCGCGCGCTCGTAGAGCAACGCGGGCACGCGGGGGGAACCCCGTTGGTGATGAACTGCGCACAGCTCTAAGGGGATTGGGTGGCGGGTCATGGGTCATGCCACCACCCACCACCCATTACCGATTACCCACTACTCACGGCCAACCAACGAAAGGAGCCCCCATGTCCACACCACTCGCCACTGCGTCGGTCACCGCGCGGCTCTCCGGCCAGGCCGGCCGGGCCATCGTGTCGGCGCGCGGCCACCACTGGATCGTGGATTCGCCGCCACCTCTGGGTGGCCCCAACGAGGAGATCAACCCCCTCGACGTGTTGCTGGCGGCGCTAGCCACGTGCGGCAGCTTTGTGTGCGAGACGGCCGCCCAGGAGCTGGGCATCCCGCTGGACGCCGTGGCCGTCACCACGGCGGGCGACTTTGACCCGCGCGGCGTGTGTGGCCAGCCGGTGGACCCCAGGGCGCAGGAGTTCCGGGTGCGGCTGGCCCTCTCCGGCCCCAGCAAGGAGCAGGCGGGAGCGTTGGCCGAGGCATTTCGCACGCGCTGCCCGGTGCACACGACTTTGGCGCAGCGGCCCCACGGTGCTACAACGTGCCCGGAGGTTGGACATGCCCGGCGAGACGGTGACCCTGGCGCTCGACGGCGACGCGCTGTCCAGCCGAATGGCTCATGAGGAACAGCGTGTTGTTCCTCACCCTACAGGCCGGCCACGGCGCTCCTACTTGCCCGCCACGATGGCCGCCACGTCCTGCTCGACCGTGCTCGTCGGCTTGAGGTCGAAATTCTGCACCAGCACCTTGAGCACGCCCGGCGAGACGAAGGCAGGCAGCGTGGGCCCCAGGCGGATGTGCTTGACCCCCAGCGAGAGCAGCGCCAGCAGCACGATGACTGCCTTCTGCTCATACCAGCCGATGTCGTAAGAAATGGGCAGGTCGTTCACGTGGCCCACGCCAAAAGCCTCCGCCAGCTTGAGTGCAACCACCACCAACGAGTACGAGTCGTTGCACTGCCCGGCATCCAGCACGCGCGGGAGGCCGCCGATGGCGCCCAGGTCCAGCTTGTTGTAGCGGTACTTGGCGCAGCCTGCGGTGAGGATCAGCGCGTCTTGGGGCAGCGCCTTGGCCACCTCGGTATAGTACTCGCGCTCCTTATGCCGGCCATCGCAGCCCGCCATGACCACAAAGCGCTTGACGGCCCCGCTCTTGACCGCCGCTACGACCTGGTCCGCCACGCCCAGCACGGTCTCGTGTGCAAAGCCAATCGGGATGGTGCCGTGCTCCAGCTCTTGCGGGCTGCCCGACTGCAGCGCCTTGGCGATCACCGCGCTGAAATCCTTGTGCCCGCCCGCCGGACGCTCGGCGATGTGCGGCAGGCCGGGGTATCCGGCGGCGCCGGTGGTGAACATCCTGCCCTTGTAGCTATCGCGCGGCTTGAACAGGCAGTTGGTGGTCATCAGGATGGCCCCGCCGAACTTATCGAACTCGTCCGCCTGGTGCCACCACGAACCGCCGTAGCTGCCCACGAGGTTCGGATACTTCTTGAAGGCGGGGTAGGCGTTGGCGGGCAGCATCTCGCCGTGGGTGTAGACGTTCACGCCCTGGCCCTGCGTCTGCTGCAGCAGCTCGTCCAGGTCGCGCAGGTCGTGGCCGCTGATCAGGATGGCCGGGCCGGGCTTGACCCCCAGGTTGACCTGCGTCGGCTCGGGGTGACCGTAGGTGCCGGTGTTGGCCTGGTCCAGCAATGCCATGGCCTGCACGCCCATCTGTCCGCAGCGCAGCACCATGCCCACCAGCTCGTCCACGCTGGCCTGGTCGTTGGTCGTGGCCAGCAGGGCCTCCTGCAGAAAGTGCAGCAGCGCGTCGTTGTGATAGTCCAGGACGTAGGCGTGATGCGTGTAGGCCGCCAGCCCTTTCAAGCCAATGGTCAGCAGCTCCCGTAGGGAGCGCACGTCGACGTTCAGAGTGGGATCGGCCATGACGCCGACCGTGGCGCCCTTGGCGACGAGCTCGGCCAGGTCGCCCTTGCTGGGGGTCCAGCTCGCCATCTCCGGCACCGGTCCGGACAGCGCGGCGCCCAGCCTGCCCTTCAGCCCGTCGCGCAGTGCCATGGCCCGCCCGGCCAGGTCCGCAAAGCGCTGCGGGTCAAAGTTGGCGTTGGTGATGGTGGTGAAGAGCGCCTCGGCCACGAACTGATCGGCCTGGGGGTCGGCGATCCCCTTCTGGCGGGCCTGCACGCCGTAGAACGATAGCCCCTTCAACAGCCAGATCAGCAGGTCCTGCAGGGCCGCCACCTGCGGATCCTTGCCGCACACGCCGCGGATGGTGCAGCCCTGGTTCTTGCTCGTCTCCTGACACTGAAAACAGAACATGTCCATCTCCCAAACTCCTTTGCTGTGTTGTTTCGTACACCCTTGGATGGAGGCCGCCTTTGAGTCCTCACGCCATAAAGCGGACTATCTGTGCCTGCTTCATCCTTATTGTACAGGAACAGGGCCGCGCGTGTCAAACGCGTGAGATGAACGCGCGCCCTGTTGGCGCCAGACCGGCCCTGATGCCCCTGCGTGCCTTGGTGTTTCCCTTCAGCACTCGGGGCAGAACTGCACCGGGCGCAGGACCGGCTCGGGCAGCAGCTCAAAGCGGTCGGGGACGGCGTAGTAGTAGGCAAAGTGGCGGTATTCAAAGCGCTCGCCGGCGCGGAACAGGCCGTAGTAGGCCAGGTCGGCCCAGGCGCGGTCGCCGTTTTCGTCGAAGCGCATGCTGCCTGTGGCCGGTTCGTAGCCCTCGACGATCGCAGGGACGCATGCTGCCAGCGCGTTGCCGTCGGCTGCGCCGCCGGCCCGCAGCACGGCGCGGCCGGCGATCTGCAAGGCGTCGTAGAGGTAGACGTGCTCAAAGCTCGGCGGCTGGCCCAGCTCTGCCGTGGCCTCGTTCCACAGGCGAGTCAGCAGGGCGTTGCGCGCCGGATGGGACTCCTGCCCCCACAAGCCGCGCGCCAGAGCGAAATCGCGTGCGTCCGGCAGGTCCAGAGCTCCAAAGCGGCCTGTCAACAGCGAAGGGTAGAGCACCGCCGCCAGCCAGCGCACCCTGGACAGGCCGGCATCCTGAGCCGCGTGGTGCAGGATCTCCAGGTCCTCGCCCTCCCAGACCACCAGGAAGACCACGGTCTGGTCGTCGGCGCCCAGGGCTGCCACGTGCTGTGAGAGCTGCGCCACTTCGGGGGCATAGTCACCCACCTGGGGATGCGTGGGTTGGATAGGCACAAGTGCCACCGGGTGGCCAGCCTCGCCAAAGGCTGCAGCAATCTCGGCCGCGTAGCGCTGGCCCCAGTCGTCGTCGCGATGGATGATGGCGGCCTTGCGGTAGCCCAGATGCAGGGCCAGGCGTGCCAGCATGCGCGCCAGGTACAGTTCGGGCGGGGCGATGCGGAAGACGGTGTCGCGCTGGCGCAGCTCGGGCGCGGGAGACGTGGAGGCGGAGCTGATGGCCATGACGCGCTTCTGGGCCAGGTAGGGCATGACGGCGGCCAGCTCCTGGCTGAGCGGCAGGCCCGCCAGCGCGCAGACGCCCTCTTTCTCGACCAGCTCCTGGGCGGCCGCCAGTGCCCCCTCCCCGCTGGTGTCGCTGGAGCGCACCATGATGCGAAAGCGCACGCCGGCTGCCGCGGCTTCTGGCGAAGCGTTGAGGTCGGACTCGGCCAGGCGCATGAGGGGCAGCGCCTGCTTGCCCCACTCGCCCAGCCGCCCCGACAACGGGTAGACCACCCCGATGCGCACCTCGCGCCTTGTCCCGCGCCCGTCGGTGGGTGTCGTGGTCGGGGTGGGACCTGGCGAGGGGGTGGCCGTGGGCGGCGGATGGGTGGCACAGGCGCACGCCAGGGCAAGGCAGGCGACCATGGCCACGCTCGTTCCAAGATAGGCTGCGTGTTTCGTCAAAGCGACCCTGCCTCCGCACGACTCAGGCCAGCCATGAGGGGTGCGCGCTGGGTCAGGTGACATTGGGCTAGTAGATCTGCCCCTTATTGAACTCAAGAACCCGGAGTGTGTTGACGAGCCCCTGCCTGCGGCAGAACTCCTCGACCTCAACCCAACACATGAACCCGTAGTCGCTGGCATCCCACCCCTCGTACCCTGACGGTCCGGCAGCCGTAAGCATCGTAGCAAAGAAGCTGGCAACGCGCTCGGGCTCATCCGGCACCAAGGCAAAGTATCGAACGTGCTGCAGGAAGGGTTTGATCTGCGCGACGGCGCGCAGGACCACTTCGTTGTGCCCGATTCTGCGCACCGGGCGCGTCGAGCTCTTGTGGAACGGCAAGCCGCGCTGAAGCTCGGCAGTGCCCCCGCTCTTCAGCCCGCTCACGAAGCGAACCTTGTGGTAGAGCTGCGTGAACAGATTCGACGAACTGACCTGCGATGCAGTGCCGTCGATGAAGCGCTGATACTCCTCGTCGATGCGCCACGCCACCGTCTGCGCGGGCTTCACCTTCGCCTCGAGGAACACGGTCATCGGCCCGTCATCGGTGTGCAAGAGCAGGATGGCGTCGGCATCGCCGAAATCGGACAGCGATTGCTCGACGAGTATAGTGGCCTCATTGAGTCTGACTGCGCTGTGGGTCTGGAGAGGGAAGTGCGCGAGGGCCAGGAGCTCCTCAAGCAGCCGCTCCGGCGACTGCGAGTAGAAGATCTCATACAGCAGCGCATTGACCGCGCCGCGTTCCGAGTAGCCTACGATCCTCATGGTTCCCTCCTGCTTACGAAATCTTGAGCGTGGCCTGGCAGCCGCGAGCTAAGTTGCCCGGCGGCTCAGACAACTACATCCTGCAGGCGCATCGTGCTGTCGCGCTCGTCGGGTGCTATGCGGACTTGATTCCTTCGATGAAGAAGATCATGTCGATCACCTTCGCCTGTGTGTAGAGCCTGTGAGTTTGGGCACCAGTCTCAAAGTCCATGGTAGGGATGCGATGCTTGTCGACGATGTCAGCGTGGGTGCGGTAGAACTCCGCGATCCTCTCGAGGCTTCCCTTGCTGAATGCGCCGACACCAAATCCTTTTCGGAAGGCCGTGTCAAAGGCAGGTACGTTGCCGAACACCCCGAGCATGATCTTGCTGACGAGCGTGTCGGAGGGGTTGTTGGCGCGTCCAAGCGCGCGCCGCACTGTGTCTTTGTAATCTAGCAGCAAACGGACATTCGCAGGCGTGTAGCGGTCGGCGTCGATGTCCCACAGCGCTGGTTCGGCGGAGGCAATGGCCGCAATGAGCGGTTCGTAGAACTTGGCGCTCTTGTTCAGGAGAAAGGAGGAGCCACGCAGCATGCCCCAACTGGCCAGATAGAAACCGATCTCCAGGCAGCTCGACTGAAGGTGCTCGCGACCGACCAATTCGGCGAGCCTACCGGCTTCGCGAAAGGACTGAAAGTAGTTGAAGCAGTAGTCAAATGAGGCGTAGCGTTCCGAGGGCAGCAGCCCCGACGCGGCGCGACCGTTCGTGATGAATTCGAGAAGATTGGCCTCGACATCGATCACTTCAGAGCCTCTCTGGTCCACCTTGGTCACGGGCCTCAGGTTTGTTTGCGGCCGGTGCGTTGCCAGCATGGATCAATCGCTCAAGTTCAGCACGGTGGTCTTCGCTCAGTTCAATACATAGATGTTTGCCCGTGCCGCTCAGCATACCAGCATGAGCGCTGTTAGTGAAATCTAGCCTAACGAGGCACTAGTGGTTCTGAAACTGACCACAAGGACTAGGGTAGGAGGGAGGAGCCGAGGCGAAGAGCCTCGGCTCTCATAGCTGTCCCTCTCTTCGAGATGCGTAACATCCAGTAGTTGTTACTCGCAGTGCCCTACTTGTTTTCGTTGTTCGGTGTCGGTGGGCTCTGTTGTTCAGGTGGATTCAGCTCTGACATTCTTCTGCCGACTCTGTCCATCATTTCTAGGAAACCTTGGTATGGTATCAGGCTGTCGGCCACCATACGCTGAACTGCTGGCAAATAGGACGCTGCCGACTCTCTCAGATGTCTCATGGCCTCACTGTTCAGAACCGTCTGAGCCATCTCAGGCAATGCCAGCATCGTACCGACCCACTGTGCGGGTGCCATAGCTTCCTGAGAGGCGGCGGCCGCTGTCTCGCTGGCCAGCTCTGTTGATGCCTTCTCAATCAGGTCGCGTGAGACGGTTGCGCCCAGGTACTTCGCTGAGCAATCCATGAACTGGGCGCTGTCATACATCATCAACTCGGTCTGAGCTGCATGACGCAGTTCTCGCACCAGGCTGGGGTGTGGTCCCAGTGGGAGATTGCCAGCTTTTTCCCACCAGTCTTCCTTCTGTTCGTTGGTCACTAGGACGACGGGCAAATGCCTTGCTTTGGCTTCCTCAATAATCTCAAACCAGATGATCGCATCGGCGTACTTTTGAAGCCCCGTCTTTTCATGGTCCTTGTAGCCGGGAGGGATCGACAAGCTGTATCTTTCGGCGGCGATGGCGCACAGCTCGCATAAGCGCGGAGGCGAGAATCCACTTCCGATGGTGAACAAAGACGAGATCTTCGCGATGTGGACCTGCAACTCTTCGTACTTCAAGCTCCAGGGCAAGGCTGACTCGATCTCGTCAACTAGCCGCTCGATGTCTGCAAACTGCGACAATTCGCTACCAGCCAAGGAGCGCAACTGGCGCATCGATGTCCTGACTGCTTTCATACCGTGACTATACTTGGCCAGTTCGTCCAGGGAAAGGCGCCGCAGTTCTTCGTGGACCTGACATGGTATCCATCGGCGGTTCTGGGGTATGAGCTCTATTGAATCGACCAACGCCAGCGTTGTCTCTTGGCCGGAACTGCGCAGCAGTTTCTTGAGCACATTGGTGTCAAAGACGAATAGGGCCTCTCGCCAGACCGCACACTCTTCGTCGCTGGATGTGTCCCCCTGCTGTACCACACTGGACTCAGTCATGGCTACTCTTTTCACAGCCAGCACCTGCGTGTGCTGGAGGGCTGCCCCTTCCTATGTGGCACAAGGCACTGAGTGGAATCAGCTTTGGGTACTTCATGGTCGTGGCATCATCTGCCTGGACCAACTCAATCGAGTCGTCGTTGAAGCTGGCGAAACACAGATAGTCGGGTTCACGATCGACGACCGTCGTATACTCCACTGTGCCATCCACCAATGACCGCAGGAAGCTGGCGAGGGAAGACGGGGCTTGGGCCACTTTGGAAGGCGAATCCCCTTCCGAGCGCATGAAGTCAAAGCTCGCGATGGAGGCTCTCATAACCGCAACCTGATCATTGCCTCGCTCGAAGAAGAGCGCTTCACGATCGTATCCGAGGAGTCTCCAGCGCTGCGCCTCGTAGCCATTGACCAGTTGGAGTTGGGTAATCTCCCGTCCAACCAAATGCTGCAAAGTGTCGTCCATGTCACCTAGGCGCTCCTCACGACGGAAAAAGTCCGTGAGGAATTGCCGACAACCCCCTGATGATTTGCACATGTCCTTTGTCCCTCCTGATATGCTTTGGGGATCATCACACGTAACGCGGTGTTTGTGTCCTCCCTTCTCCACGACCCGACCGACCACTTACAAGGCGGTTGGTCGGGAAGCGGTTCTCTTCTGTGCTGTGGTGCGGTACCCACGGCCACCAGACAGCAAAGCCCGTCCACCGACTCGCCTCTGCAAGGAACGCAGAGACCTTTGGCAGCGCCGCCATAACCACGGCGGGGTGCCTCACAGTGAACGGGCTTCTATGTGAGAATGTGTGTGCGATGGCATCCACTGCGCAGCGTGGCTGCCGGCGTGCACGCTCGTAGCTCCGCCCTGGCGCTGGCGGGACGCTTCGCAACGCGCACGCGCATGTGCTTTACCGGCATTATACCGCCGGCGCGGTGCTCTTGTCAAGCGCTCAGCATCGAGGGTGTTGAAAATGGTTCGTAGTGCACGCTTCAGGGTGGCAGACGCGCCACCGCGCGGAATACGAACGGTCAGGGCGCGAACTTCCAGGCGCTCTCCCCATCCGTCGCGGCAAATACCACCTGCGGGCTGCCCGGCGCGACGGCCAGAGAGGTGGTGTAGCGGCCCCAGGGAGGGCTCCCCAACGGCGCCCAGGTGACGCCGCGATCGGCCGAGCGATGCACGCGGCTGAACGCGGCATAGAGCACTCCACTGCTGACATAGTCCGGTGCAAGCACCACGGCGTTGACGTTCCCGTCCGGGTAGCTCGCCAGCTTGACCCACGACGCTCCCCCGTTGGTCGACTTGAACAGGCCGTCGTCCCACGTCCCGGCATAGAGCGTGTGGTCGCTGGCATAGGCAGGCGAGACGGCCAGGCTCGAGACGTTCACTTCGCCGAGGCCAACCTTTGCGGGACTCCACGCAGCGCCCCGGTTCGTCGACTGGAAGACGCCGGCCTGGTAGACGGCGGCAAAGAGCGTCTGGTCGCTGCTGAAGGCCGGCGAGATGGCCAGCGACAGGATGCGCTTGCCGGGAAGCCCGACCGACGCATCCTCCCACGAGTCGGCGCGATTCGTCGACTTGAACACCTGCCCGTTCTGCGTGCCGGCGTAGAGCGTGCCATCGCTGACGTAATCTGGCGAAACGACCAGGCCCTCGACGATGGTGTACGCGAGGCCGTCGTTGGCCGCGCTCCACGTGTCGCCAGCGTTGGTGGAGCGAAACACGCCGCCGCCCCACGTGGCCGCAAACACGCTCCGGTCGCTGGCATAGCCAGGCGAAGCGGCCAGCGCCCACACCTCCAGCGTGGTCAGGCCGTCGCTGACGGGGCTCCACCCTGCACCGCCGTTCGTGGAGCGGAAGACGCCCTGGTTGGACGACGCGGCAAACAGCGTCCTGTCCGCTGCATAGGCCGGCGATAGGGCCACACGCCTGAGCATCACATTCGTGATGCCGGTCAGTGCTGCGCTCCACGAGCTCCCGCCGTTGGCCGACTTCCACACCCCGCCGCCATTGGCCCCGGCGAAGAGGGTGGCATCGCCGGCAAAGCCAGGCGAGAGGGCCAGGCTCAACAAGCGCCGGTCGCCGAGGCCGGTGTTGACCGCCGTCCAGTCGTCCCCGCCCGTAGTGGACTTGAAGACCCCGCTGCTGCCCTCCCCGGCGAACAGGGTGTGGTCCAGCGCGTACGCGGGCGAGACCGCCAGGGCGTTGGCATACTGGTCGGCCAGGCCGCTTGGGCTCCAGGTCGCGCCGCCGTTCGTGGACTTAACCACGCCGCCACCCTCTGTCCCGGCAAACAGGGTGTGGTCGCTGGCAAAGGCCGGCGAGATGGTCAGACATCGCACGTAGGCCCCTGGCAGCCCGCTATTGGCCGGGTTCCACGTGGCGCCGCCGTTCGTGGACACGTACACTCCCGTGCCGTTGGACGCGAACAGCGTCTGGTCGTTGGCGTATTCGGGTGAGATGGCCAGCGCGCCCATGTACAGATTGTCGAGGCCGGCCTTGGCGGGGCTCCACGAGTTGCCGCCGTTCGTGGACTTATGAACGCCCTGCCCGCGCGATCCGGCGAACACGGTGCGGTCGGTGGCAAAGGCCGGCGAGACGGCCAGACTGGAGACGTGGCTGAGGCCAGTGGCCGACAGCATCTGCCACGACGCACCGCCATCGCTGGAGCGGTAGAGCCCATAGTGCGGGCCGCCCGCAAACACGGTGCGGTCGCTGGCGTAGGCCGGCGAAAAGGCCACGGCAAAGATCATGCGGATGAAGATGCCATTGTTGGCTGCGGTCCACGTCTGGCCGCCATCCGTGGATTTGAAGATGCCCGCCGTCTCCGTGGTCGCGAACAGGGTGTGGTCGTGCGCATAGTTGGGCGAGACCGCCAGCGCCTGGATGCTGCCCCCATACATGCCCTGCGAGACCATGCTCCAGGCGCCCAACGTGGGCGTGGCCGTGGGCGTCGGGCTCTGAGTGGGCGTGGCCGTGCGGGTTGGAGTGTGGGTGGGAGTGGCCGTGCAGGTCGGGCTTGGGTTGGGCGTAAGCGAGGCGGTGGCACTCGGCTCGGGAGCTCCCGGCGGTTTCCTCACCACGGGCAGGTAGACCCTATTCGTGGCGCTCTGGCGCTGCGCGGCGGCAGGCGCCCGTTGCGCGGCCCACAGGCCCAGCGTGACGATCACACACACGTAGACCAGCTCGCGGTACAATGCGCGGTGGCGCTTATCCATGGCTACTCCTCCTTGTGCAAAGCCCTGACTCGCTACAACGTTCTCCCGAGCCCCCTCTTCACCACACCCTTGGCAGCAAACGATACCGCACGCTCTGCGCATATTCACGGTAGCCAGGCAGCTCCTCCTGCAGCGTGCGGTCTTCCAGGGACGCGCGCAGGGTCATCAGAAGCATGGCCGCGAGCGCCGGGATCAGCGCCCACCACGAGCCCAGCAAGGCCGGCATGCCAACGGACTGCAGCAGGGCGCCCGTGTATCCGGGGTGCCTCACCAAGCGGTAGGGCCCGGAGCGGCATACGGTCTGGCCCCGATCGGTCTGGATGCGCACTGCGGTGGAAAAGTACGCGTTCGTGATCATCGCCCAGCCAAACAGCCCCAGGCCGGCCGCAAACAGCGCTGCGCCCGCCACGTGCCACGCCGTGCTGAGCGTCCCGCTCCAACCGAAGCGCACGTCCAGACCGGCCACCAGGGGCACCAGCAGAAACTGGAACAGGCCCCACAGGCCGCCGACGAGCTTGTCCCAGTCCCTCATCTCCTTGGGCTGGCCGCGTTCCGCGATGGTCTCCGGGCTGCGCGCCATAAAGACGGCGTTGATCGCGATGCTCAGCAGGTAGATGCCCAGGAACACCCACGCCCAGAGCCAGTTGAGCCGTCCAACGGACAAGAAGAGGGCGGCTGCCTCCAGCGCCAGCACGATCGCGATTTGCGCGACCCGCGCCCGGATGCCGGCCGCCAGGCTGCGCTGAGCCTCGGTCGGCGGGATTCCCGATGTGCTGTTCATATGACCT
>Ga0315294_10000526_pt1 | contig 41233 bp, 26 predicted proteins | sample YL17G13_40_MG_FD_203626 | JGI IMG/M metagenome (GOLD analysis project Ga0315294, IMG submission 203626) | Sediment microbial communities from Yellowstone Lake, YNP, Wyoming, USA - YL17G13_40 | ecosystem: Environmental > Aquatic > Freshwater > Lake > Sediment | place: USA: Wyoming | collected... | reverse complement strand
CTCTTTATCTGGTTCGGCGTGCTCTGGCGCCGCTCCAACCGCACCGGCACCTGGCTGTCCTTCGTCACCATGGCCGCCACCTGGCTCTACCTGGGCCCCTTCGGGCAGCTGCTGGCCACCTCCGGCCTGGCCTGGCCCTCCCTGGGGGCCTATGCGGACAAGGCCGCCCTGCCCTGGCTGGTGGCCTCCTACTTGCCGGTGGGGGTGGTCGCTTTCGTGGCGGGCAGTCTGCTGGGCCCCCGGGAGCCTCGGGAGGCGCTGGATAGCTTCTACGCCCTCATCCGCACCCCCGTGGGCCGGGAGCAACAGCTGCAGCAGGCTGGCATCGCCGTCATGTATTCCGGCGAGAGCAAGGGCCACCCCTGGGAGCTCCAGCATCCGGTGCTGGTCAATGTGGTGGGCTTCCTGGTGGCAATGCTCTTTGCCGGCGCCATGCTGGCCACGCTTTGGCTGCTGGTGCACATCGGCGCCTAAGCCTCAGCCCGCCGCAGAAGGAACCTCTTCTGCCTCCCGCCCCACCCCGGTGCGCAGCGGCAGCCGGATGGTGAAGACACTGCCCCTGCCCACTCCCGGGCTGCTGGCGGTGACCCGGCCTCCGTGCATCTCCACAATCCCCTTCACCAGGGGCAGCCCCAGCCCCAGGCCCCCCGCCACCAGGGCCAACTGGCGGAAGGGCTCAAACAGCATCCCCATTTGCTCGGCGGGGATGCCCCGGCCCGTGTCTGCCACCGAGAGCACCGCCATCTCCCCCTCCCGGCCGGCGGCGACGCTGATGGTGCCGCCGGGGTCGGTAAACTTGAAAGCGTTGTTAAGCAGGTTGCTGATGGCCTGCCTGATCCGCGCCGGGTCGGCTTCCACTGGCAGGTCCTGGTCAGGCGGACTGGTCCTGATCACCAGCCCCCGCTCCACCGCCGCCACCTGCGCGTCTTGTAGGCACTGCTCGGCCAACTGCCAGAGGTCAATCGCCTGGGGGGCCAACCTGAACTTGCCGTGGATGATGCGGGACACGTCCAGCAGGTCCTCCACCAACCGCTGCTGGCGCATGGCATTGCGCCTGGTGATCTCCAGCGCCTGGGGCACGATCTCCGGCGTCTTCGCCGCCATGTCCAGCCAACCCAGGATGGTGGAGACCGGGGTCAGCAGCTCGTGCGAAATGACCGCCAGGAACTGGTCCTTGGCCCGGTCGGCTTCCTTGATGGGAGTGATGTCTTGGAGCGCCAGTACCACAGCCACCAGTTGCTCGCTCACCCGCACCGGCACCGCGTAGATCAACACCGGCATGGGTACCTCGCCCTCGACTTCTACCTCCGCCTCCACCCCCGATAGCTCTTCGCCCCGCAGCGCCCGTGCCAGGGGATGCTGCTCCCGAGGCAGGGGCAGGTGCGTATCGGGGGTCCGCAAAGGCAGGTCCCACCAGTTCCCCACCCGTAACTGCTCCAGGAAGCGGCCGCCCGCCGGGTTCAGCCGCAGGGATTCCCCGCCGGGCGCCACGAAGGCGGCAGGAAAAGGAAGAGAGTCGCAGCTGGCGGTGATGAACGCCCGCTCCCGGGCCAGCTCCTGCCGCTCCCCCTCCAGGTCCAATGACAACTGGCGCGCTCGCAGCAGCACCTCCACTCGCGCTTGCAGTTCCACCCGCTCAATGGGGGTGATGATCAGCTCATCCACGCTCCGCCACAGCTGGCGCGTGACCAGCCCCACGTCCTGCCGGGAGGTGACACAAAGCACGGGTAGAAAAACCGGCGCCTCTGCCTGCTTGCGCTGCTGCACCACCTCTCCCAGCCGCTCCAGGGCCATGCCGTCCATTATGCATAGGTCAAACTGCTCTGCCAGCGCTTGGTCATCCGCCGGCAGGATGACTTGATAACGGGGTCTTCTCAGTTGGTCCAGCAGTAGCCGCCGGTTCTCCAGCTGGTCCAAGAGCAACAGGATCCGGCTCATCCCTCTTCCTCAAGGAGGGTCTTTACCAGCCCCAGCACCTCCTTCACCGCCAGGGGCTTGACCAAAACCCCCCGGGCACCGTGCGTCACGCTTTCCTGTTCCAGGGCGGCAGCATGCCGGGGAGAAAGCACCAGGAACGGAATCGCCCGGTCCCGCAGCCGCTCGCAGTAGTCCCATATCCGCCGGTCAAACCCGGATATGTCCACCAGCGCCAGGTTCACTTCCTCGGCCCCGGCCAGTGCCTGGGCAAACTGCTCAAGACTGGTCGCCCCCCGCACCTCGTAGCCTTCCCGGCCCAGTAGCTGCTGCAGCAGTTGCTGGTTGCGAGGATTGTGGTCCACCGCCAACACTACCCACCGCCTCATCTCCTGCTCTCCCTTGCCTCCCCAACTACCTCCGGCGTCCCCAGTAGGACGCCGTGCAGCTCGGTCAGCGGCCGGCCTACCTTCAGCCCAAAGCGCGTGATCTCCAGCTCGCGCAGGCTCTTCTCAAAGTCGCTGGTGCGCTTCTTCAGCACCCCGATCGCCTTATGCACCATGCCCGCCATCTCGAAGTAGCGCAGGAACACCACGTTGTCCGCCAGGTAGCTGATACCCACCTCGGATACCCGGAAGTCGCCGGTAATGTTGGCTACCTCGCTCACCAGCAGCACCGTCACCCCCATGTTCTTGAGGTAGCGCCCCAGGGCATGCAGATGCATCACCAGCTCCTCCCCCCGCAAGGAAAGCGAGTAGCCCGATATGCTATCCAGCATCACGATCCGCGCCCCCCGCTGCTCCACTTCCTCCCGCACCATGGCGGCAAACTCCTCGGGCGTATACTGCAGGGCCTCCACCGCCGTCACTGACAGCGTCCCCTGCTCCACCATGCTGGCGATCGGGATGTTGATCCCCTCACTGCGCTTGACCAGGGTGCCGCTGCCTTCGTCAAATAGATAGGCCACCGACCGCTCACCCCTGCCTGCCGCCTCCTTCATGAACTGCAGGGCAACGGTGGTCTTGCCTACCCCCGTGGGCCCGCTAATCAGGGTGATGGTGCCCCGGGGCAGGCCGCCGTGCAGCATCTCGTCCAGCTCCGGCACCCCCGACGCGATCACCTCCGCCGGGAACTCCCGCCGGTGTGCCTCGGGCACCAGCCGGGGGAAAACCTGCATGCCCGCCGGGCCGATGGTGAGGGCGTGAGACCCGCCCCGGTAATCCGAACCTCGGTACTTGCTGATGCTCAGGTTGCGGGCCCCCGCCTGGTAGCCCAGGTTGATCACGCCGTCGGCGATGAACTGCAGGTCATCGTCGGGCGCACTCTCACTCACCTCCGAGGTGTAAACCACGGTCACCTCCCGCTCGATCAGGAAGCGGAGAAAGGAGAGCACCTGCCTACGGAACTGAAATGGGTCCGGCGCCAGGTAGCGGAACTGGGTCATGGCGTCTGCGAACACGCGCTGTGGCCGCACCCTCGTCACCTCTTCGATGATGTGTTGGGTCACGGGCTGCCGCTCCACCTCTGCGGGCGAGAAAATGTCGTAGGTCTGCACCTCGGTGAAAAACTCGGAGGTAGGGGTGAGGTCCACGAAATCCACCCCTTCCAGCTCGAAGCCGAGACTGGCCGCGTTCTTGCGTATGTGCTCCTCGTCCTCCCCCAGGCTGACGAACAGGCAGCGCTCGCCCGCCGCTGCGCCCGCCATCAGGTAGTGCAGTCCGAGAATGGTCTTGCCAGTACCCGGGCCGCCCCGCACCAGGTAGGCCCGCCGGGGCAATAGCCCCCCCAGCAGTACCTCATCCAGACCCTGAATCCCGGTCGAAAGCCGGCCCGCCTGCTCCCGCACGCCGGCAGCACCAGCGCGATCAGAGGGCTGTTCCATGCGTGTTCACCTCCTACCTGAATCATTGGCATCTGCCCCCGGTTTAGCAAGCACCCGACAACACACCAACCTCGCCTTTTGGCAGTTTCCCGACACTTGCCTGGCTACTACCCGCATCGCAAGGGCTGCAGCCATGCAGGCGGAATATAAGCATCGGCATTGCCCGGCCAGCAGGCACGCCTGGAAAGGGAGAGCCCATGGCAAAGGAAATCCTCGGCTTTGGCATCATCGGCTGCGGCACCATCGGTCCCTGGCACGCCAAGGCCATCGCCAACGTGCCCGAAGCCCGCCTGGTCGCCACCTGCGACCTCATCGAGGACCGCGCCCGCGCCCTGGCCGATGAGTACGGGGCCCGCCGACATTACGCCGACTACCAGCAGCTCCTGGCCGACCCGCAGGTGGACGTGGTCTGCATCTGCACCCCCAGCGGCCTGCACTCCGACCTGGCCCTCGCCGCCGCCCAGGCCGGCAAGCACGCCCTCAGCGAAAAGCCCATGGACATCACGCTCGCCAAGGCCGACGCCATGATCGCCGCCCACCGCCAGGCCGGCACCAAGCTGGCCGTGATCTTCCAGCGCCGCACCTCCCCCCTCTGGCAGCGGGTGCGAGAGCTCGTGGCCGCCGGCAAGCTGGGCAAGCTGGTGCTCGGTGACGCCTACCTCAAGTACTTCCGGAGCCAGGAATACTACGACAGCGCCGAGTGGCGGGGCACCTGGGCCCTGGACGGCGGCGGCGCCCTCATGAACCAGGGCGTGCACTGCATTGACCTCTTGGTGTGGGTGATGGGGCCCGTGGACACCGTCTATGCCTTCGCCCAGCCCCTGGTGCGCAAGATCGAGGTGGAGGACACCGCGGTGGCCGCCCTGCGCTTCCGCAATGGCGCCTTCGGGGTGCTGGAGGGCACCACCTCCGTCACCCCCGGCCTCTCCCACCGCCTGGAGTTCCACGGCGAGCTGGGGTCCATCCGTATTGACGGCGAGAACGTGGTGGAATGGCACGTGCCCGGGGAGGAGGCCCCCGGCGAGGGCGGAGGCAAGGGCGGCACTGCCGCCTCCGACCCCCGGGACATCGCCGAGGATGGCCATACCATCCAGATCCGGGACCTGGTGGCGGCCATCAAGGAGGATCGCAAGCCCATGGTGAGCGGCGAGGACGCCCGTCCGGCCGTGGAGCTGATCCTGGCCGTTTACCAGTCGGCACGCACCGGCCAGCCCGTGCGCCTGCCCCTGCCCTCATGAACGCGCTGCTGCCGGCCCTGGCCTGCGCCCTGCTGGTCGCCTGCGCCCTGCCCGCCCGGGGGGAGGGCGACCTGCGCACCCGCACCGCCGCCCTGCTGGCCGACGAGGGCAGCTACTACCGGTCGCCCGACTCCGGCAACCTGGCCTGGGGCGAGAGCGCCCTGCTGGAGACCTACGTTTACCGCTACCTGGACGACGGTGACACCGCCTGGCTGGACCGGCTGGTGCGCCATGCCGACTGCATCTTCGCCAACCTCTCGCCCAACGAGCGCGGGCGCCTGGGTTGGCGCACGCCCACCTACTCGGTGGCCCTGGCGCGCCTGAAACCCGTGGGCCGGGTGGCCTCCGACCTGCGCCCGGACGAAGAGCGTATCTTCGACATGAAGCGCACCGCCCTGGTCACCGGGCACACCTACCGGCTGGAATGCCGGCAGGCGGGCGTGCTCCAGGTTACCGACCAGGCCAGCGGGGAGCAGCTTCCCACCGTCACCTGCAGCACCGAGCAGGATTTCCCGGTGGCCCCCGGCATCGAGCTGCGCTGCGACCGGCTGCCCGCCCCCGGCGAGGCCTGGACCCTGGCCACCACCGCCCCCAAGCCCATCGAGTACGTGGTGCACGACGGCATGGTGCTGCAGCCCATCGCCCATTTCGTGGAGCTGGCGCGCACTCGCCCCGCCCTCGCCCGCTATCGGGAGGCGGCCGACCACTACCTGGCCCTCATGGAGCAGGAGCTGATCCCCAAGTGGGACTACTGCTGGCGCGATTTCTCCCCCCGCACCGGCGCCTACCTGGCCCAGGATGACCCCGCCCAGCGCTTCCCCGCCGTCACCCTGCCTCATAACCAGTACCTGGCCCTGGGGCGGGTGATCGTCCGCCTCTACCGCATCACCGGCAGCCGGCACTACCTGGACCGCGCCACCCGCATGGCCCACTTCTTCCGCGACCACCTGCAATTGGTGGACGGCCACTACCTCTGGTACTACTGGGACGCCGCCGGCGCCTGGGACGCCCCCGGCCAGCGCATGCACCAGGTCGAGGACACCTCCCACGGCAATATTGACGTCGGTTTTGCCATAGATTGCTATGAGGCCGGCATCGTCTTTGGGCGGGAGGACATGCGCCGCCTCTGCCGCACCCTGCTCGCCATGCGGGTGCCGGGAGCCTCCGTGCCCACCATCGGCGGCCGGGTGGGCAGCGCCGAGGGCGACTCCCTGGCCCTGCTCAACTGGGTGCGCCTCGCCCGCTACCAGGTGCAGGTCTTCCGCCTGGTCCAGGAGATCGTGGAGCAGCGGCTCGCCAGCACCCGAGGCGGCGCCCCGGAGGTCGCCCAGTTCCTGGCCCTGCAGCGGTTCACCTACCCGCGCCGCCCCGCCGGCGGATAATGGAGCTCCCTCTCCCCCTGTAGGGGCGCGTGGCATGCGCCCGCCCTGCTCAGAGAGGGCAGCCGCCTATTCGTAGCGCAGGGCCTCGATAGGGTTGAGCTGGGCCGCCCGCTGCGCTGGGTAAATGCCGAAGAACAGGCCGATGCCGGTGGCCACCGCGACCGCCTGCAGCACGGAGCGCGGTGTCACCATGGAGGTGGTCTGCAGGTAATTGCCCAGCACCCAGGCCATGGCCGCCCCCAGGCCGATCCCGACCAGGCCGCCCACCACCGAGATCACGCAGGACTCGATCAGGAACTGCAGCAGGATATCCCGGCTGGTGGCCCCTACTGCCTTGCGCAGGCCGATCTCCCGCGTGCGCTCGGACACCGACACCAGCATGATGTTCATGATGCCGATGCCGCCCACCACCAGGGACACCACCGCGATGCCGGCCAGCAGGCTGGTCATCGTGCCCACCGCGGTCTGGAAGGCCTCCAGCAAGCCGGTCTGGCTGCGCACGGAGAAATCGTCATTGTCGGGAAACGGCGGCTGCAGGCGGTGCCGCTGCCGCAGCAGGCGCGACACTTGCTCGATCACCAGGTCCATGCGCTCCTCTGATACCGCCTGCAGGTAAATGGTGCTCAGGTAATCGCGGTTGAACACCCGCCGCAGCGCCGTGGTAACCGGCACCAGCACCAGGTCGTCCTGGTCCTGGCCGAAGGCCCCCGAGCCCTTGGTCTTGAGCACCCCCACAATGCGAAACGGCACCCGGTTGATCTGCAGAAACAGGCCCAGCGGGTTGGCGGCAGGGGACCCCAACAGCTTCTCCACCACGGTGGTTCCCACCACGGCCACCTTGAGCCGCCCCGCAACATCGGCCTCGCTCAGAAACCGCCCCCGGGCCACCGGGGCGTTGTTCACCTCCCGGTAGTCGGGAGTGGTGCCGATCAGGCTCGTGTCATGACTCTGCGCCCCCAGCTTCACCGTCACCTGCCCCCGCACCACCGGCGCCACCCGGGCCACCGTCTCTGCTAGGCGGTGGGAAATGGCTTTGGCATCGGCCTCGGTGAGGGTGGCAACCGGCCCGCCTCCGCCGCCGCCCCCCATGGGGCCGCCGCCAAAGCGCCTCTCGGGGTTGCCGGGGGTAATGGTGATCAGGTTCGTGCCCAGCGAAGAGATGCTGGCGGTGACCCGCCGCGTGGCACCGGCACCCAGGGCCACCATGGTGATCACCGCGCTCACTCCAATGATCATGCCCAGCATCGTCAGTGCCGTGCGCATCTTGTTGCGGGCAAGGGCCCGGAGAGCGATGCGGAGGCTTTCCCATATCCCCATGGCAGTTCCCTCAGTGCAGCTGCGCCAACTGTTGGCGGGCGTACAGGCGATCGGTCATGGGCCGGTCACTCTCCACCAGACCGTCCCGAATGGCGACCGTGCGCCGGGTATGACGAGCGATATCCTGCTCGTGCGTGACCAGAATGAGCGTGATCCCTGCCTCATTGAGTTCCTGAAAGATGAACATGATCTCCTCTCCCTGGCGGGTCGCCAGGTTACCGGTGGGCTCGTCGGCCAGCACCAGGCTGGGCTCATTCACCAGGGCACGGGCGATCGCCACCCGCTGCTGCTGCCCGCCCGAGAGCTCGTTGGGGCGGTGGTGCACCCGGTCCGCCAGCCCCACCCGCTCCAGCGCGGCCAGGGCGCGTTCGCGGCGGTCCGGCTGCCGGCCGTAGATCAGGGGCAGCTCCACGTTCTCCAGAGCGCTGGTGCGGGGCAGCAGGTTGAAGGTCTGGAACACGAAGCCCACCCGCTGGTTGCGGATGCGGGCCAGCTCCAGGTCATCCAGCTCGCCCACCTCCACCCCCTCCAGCAGGTAGGAGCCGGAGGTGGGGCGGTCCAGGCAGCCCAGGATATGCATGAGCGTGGACTTGCCAGACCCGGAGGGGCCGGTGATGGCCACAAACTCCCCGCGGTGCACCACCAGGTCCATGCCCCGCAGCGCCTCCACCTGCTCCGCCCCCAGGTCGTAGGTCTTGACCAGGCCCCTGGCTTCGATAATCGGCGTATCAGTGCCCACCGGGACCTCCCCGGAAGCCGAGAGGACCCCGCGGGGGCGAACTCTCCGTGCTCATCCCCGGCACCTCGCCCGCCAGCACCACCACCTGCCCCGGGCGCAAGCCCTGCAGGATCTCGATGTGCTCGCCATCACTGATTCCCGTGCGCACCGGCACCACCCGGAATGAGGGCGCCCCCGACCCCTGCTTGGTCATCACGGTGACCGTGGGGCCTTTGGCCGTAGGCTTGACCGCATCTACCGGCACCATCAGCACCCCCTGGCGGCGGCCCACCTCGATCTCCACGCTGGCCGTCATGTCCGGCTTGAGCAGCCGGCCCGGGTTCTCCAGGGCGATGGTAACGTCGTAGGTAACCACGTTTTGCTGCATGGTGGCCCCCGAGGCGATCTTCTGCACCCGGCCCGGGAAGGGGCGGTCGGGGTAAGCGTCCACGGTAACGCGGGCGGGCTGCCCCAACCGCACCTGGCCGATGTCGGTCTCGTCCACGAAGGCCTCCACCTGCAGGCGGTCCAGGTTGGCCACGATAATCACGGTGGGAGCAGACAGGCCAGCGGCGATGGTCTCCCCTTCCTGCTGGGCGAGCTGCAGCACCGTGCCCGAAATGGGGCTGCGGATAAAGGCCTTGTCCAGCTGCGCCCGGCTCTGGGCCAGGGCGGCGGTGGATTGGCGCACGGCGTCCTGGGCGGCCCGCACCTGCTCGCGCTTGATATCGTGTTGGGCTACCCCGGCCCGGGCGGCAGCAAGCGCAGCCTGCGCCTGCCTGAGCTGTTCCTGGGCCGCCACCAGGTCGGCGTCCACCTTGGCCTGCACCAGCTTCACATTCTCCCGGGCCGTGACAAGCTGGGCAGCCGACACCTCCGCCTGGGCTTGCGCGTTGTCCACGTCAGCAGCCGCCACATAACCCTTCTCGAACAGCTGCCGCAAACGCTTGAGGCTGCTGTCGGCATTATCGGCGGAGGCCTGGGACTGGCGCACGCCTGCCTGGGCAGTGGCGAGCTGGAGGCTGGCTGATTGCTCCACCTGGCGCAGGCTGGCCTGGGCCTGGGAGACGCCCGCCTGGGCCTTCTCAATCTCCACCCTGGTCTGGGTGTCCTGGAGCGCCACCCCCGCCATCTGCTCGGCCAGCCGGCTGCGGCTCAGCGCCAGGGCCGCCTCCACCTGGCGCACCTGGGCCTGTAGGTCGGGCACGTCCAGCTCCGCGATCACCTGCCCCGCGCGCATGTAGTCACCAACATCGGCATGGAGACGCTTGATCCGGCCCGTGATCTGGGAGCCGATCCTAACCATGGCCCCGGTCTGGGCGGTGACCGAGCCGGTGGCAGATACCGTCTGTACCAGGTCACCCCGTTCGGCTGCCCCGGTAACCAGCCCCTCCGGCAGCGGGGAACGGGAACGCCGAGAGAGCCAGAAGCCAACTGCCAGTGCCATCACCAGCAGCAGCACGCCTAGGTTGATCAGCAGCCGTCGGCGGGCCTTCCGGGCCCGCACCCGGGCGGGGCTGGCAGTGGGAGTAGTGGCGGCGGGTTGATCTGCCATCGCGCTAAGTTCCTTCCTCAAGTCCCAGGGCCCGCCCCAGGGCGGCCCGGGCGGCACTCAGATTATAGCGGACGTTGACCTGGTTGGTTTGGGCGGTGAGCAGCGCATTCTGGGCGTCGGTGATCTCCAGATAGGTGCCCACTCCGCTCTCGTAGCGTCCAGTAGCCACCTGGAGATTCTCCTGCGCGCTGGCTACCTCCGCCTGCACGGCAGCTTGCTGCTGCTCGGCAGTTTGCACATTCAGCAGGGCCTGGGCTACCTCGGAGGCTACCGTCTGCTCAGCCTGGCGCAGGGAGGCCTGGACCGAGCGCAGGTTGGCCTCGGCCTCCTGCACCCGGCCCCCGGTACGCCCGGCGTCAAAAAAGGGCCACTGCAGGCTGAGCGCCCAGGACCAGTTGCGGTCCGAGGGGGGGAAGGCATCCCCCCGCAGGCCGTAGGCGGCGTCCGTCACCACCGCGGGCCAACTGCCCACCCGCGCCACCTGCAGGGCATCTTGGGCGGCCTGCACGCTGAACCGGGCCCGCCTGGCTTCGGGCCGGCGACCCAGTGCCAGCTCCACCAGGGCCCCCAGGTCGGCAGCCGCGGTAGGCGCCTCCTCGGCCTCCTGCACGCGGACGGGGGTGGTGGGATCCACGCCCATGGCCAGGTCGAGGTTGACCCGGGAAAGCTCCGCCTGGTTCTGCGCGGAAGTCAGGCTGAACTGGGCGTTGGCCACCGCCGTTTCCGCCCGCAGCACGTCGGCCCGGGGAGCGGCGCCAGCCTGGAACCGGGCCTGCGCCAGGGCCAGGTGGGCGCGCTGGGCCTCCAGGTTGCTCTGCTGCACCCCCACCAGGTGCTCGTTTTGCAGCAGCAGGTAATAAGCTTGCTTCACCTGGTTGATGACGTCGTCCCGGGTCTGGGCCAGGCCTTGGTCCGCCGCCCGCTGCAGGTTGCGGGCCTGCGCCACCTGGGCGCGGGTGCGGCCAAAGTCAAACACCAACTGCTGGGCCGCCAGGCTCGCGGTATTGCTGGTGCGGGTCACCATCTCGGAGGCGGCCGTGCCCGCCCGCAGCACCGTCTGCTCGCTTCCGCTGCGGGTGCGCTGGGAGCTGAGCGTTAGGCTGGGCAGCAGGGCGCTCGCCGCCTGCCGCGTGCGCCCGGCCGCCGCCTGCGTGGAGGCCGCCGCCACCGCCAACTGCGGCTGCTGCCGCAGGGCAATCTGGATCGCCTCCGCCAGGGTGATGGGCCGGTCCGGGGGAAGGGGGCTGGTCACTCCCTGCGGCGGCAGCGCCGGCCCGGGCGCCGCCTCCCCGGCTGCCGGCCGGGGCAGCCACAGCCCAGCAAGGGCGGCCAGGGCCGCCAAAGACCACCGCGAAATCCTCATCTTGGGTTCTCCTTGGCATCTCGGGGAGCAGACCCCAGGGCACCGTGCAGCGCGGTCAGGGCCGCAGCAATCTGCTCCAACTCCTCGCCAGACAGGTGGTCCAGCATCCGGGCCAGCGAGCGCCGCCAGGCTCGCCGCAGCGAGCCCCGCGCCAGCCTGCCGGCAGGGGAGAGGCGGAGGCAGACCACGCGGCGGTCATGGAGGTCGGCCGCCCGCTCGATCAGCCCCTGGCGCACCAGGCGGTCGGCCAGGCCGGTGGCCGCCCCCAGGCTGATCCCCATCTGCCGGGCCAATTCACCCATGGTGCAGTGCTCCCGCCCGCCCACCACCGACAGCGCCCTCACCTGGGCGATGGTCAGCTCCCAGTCGCCGCTGCGCAGTGGCCGGCTCTCCGCCACCGTCCGCATGATCGCAGGCAGGGCGTCGGCAATCTCCCCCAGCGGTGCGGCCCGTTCCCGCAACATGTGCGCCCTCCGCAAATTTCAGATGCCGAACAGTTTGAGCGGTAAAGCATTATAGCATCACCGTCCCGCCTGTCAAGAGCGCTGCCAACGAGTCGGGCCGCCGCCTCCCTGCTGCTGCCTTGCCCCCCATCCGGCCATGTGTTAGATTTAACACACGCACATGGAAGACTGCTCGACCATTATCTCCAAGCTGGCGGGCCCCCTGCGGGCCGAGCTGCGAACCGGCTGCCAGGACCGCGTCATCGCCGGAGAGAGCATCGCCCGCTATGCCGCCCGCTGGTCCGAGCAGGGGCGCCAGTTCGCCCTGCTCCCTGCCGACCAGCGCGCCTTTTCCAGCATCGGCAGGCTGCTCCAGGATTACGCCCAGGCGGACGCGGCCAGCCGCCGCCAGCGCATCGCCCAGGCCCTCTCCGTGCTGGAGACCATCAGCGCCGGCCCAGGCGGCGCCCCGGCGGCGGTGCCGGCGCCCCCGGCCGGGCCGCCCGCCCCCCCGGATACCCGCCTGCTGGCTGAGCTGGAGCAGCCAGTGCACCTCCCCGGCTCCCCCGCCTGGCTGGGCAAGCTCGCCAAGCTCGGGATCTTCACCACCCGCGACTTGCTCCACCACTACCCCCGCCACTGGGTGCCGGTGCGCTTCCTCCGCCAGCTCCAGGACGGCGAGCGCGCCTGCGTCCGGGTGAAGGTGATCGGCCGCGCCGTGAACCAGGTGCGGATGCAAGGCCGCTATTTCCTGAAATACTCGTTGCAGGTCGAGGACGAAACCGGCCAGGCCGTCGTCACCTCCTTCTCCGCCTTGCCCCCCCCGGGCAAGCGCCAGCCCTCCTGGTCGCCCCTGCAGCTCAAGTACGACCCCGGCACCTCCCTCTACGTGGAGGGCACCGCCCGCTGCTTCGGCTCCCTGGTGGAGATCCAGTACCTGGAGGGCGGCTATGACCGGGGTGACCTGCCCCCCGTGGGCGCCCTGCTGCCCGTGTACCCGCTCACCGAGCGCCTCTACCAGGGCCAGCTCCGGCCTGCCATCCGCCAGTTGGTGGAGCGCTATGCGCACCACCTGCCCGAGTACCTGCCCGCCCCCCTGGTCTCCCGGCTGCGGCTGGCCCCCCTGGGCTGGGCAGTGCGCACCATCCACTACCCGGCCAGCCAGGCCGACCTGGCCGCCGCCCACCGCCGCCTGGCTTTCGACGAGTTCTTCGACCTGGAGCTGGCCCTGGCCCTGCGCAAGGCCGAGGTGCAGGAGCCCGGCCGGGGCTATGCCATGCCCGCCGCCCCCGGCCTGCTCTCGCACCTGGAGCAGGAGCTGCCCTTCGCACTCACCGCGGCCCAGCGCCGGGTGATCGGGGAGATATGGGCCGACATGGGCACCGACCGGGCCATGAACCGCCTGCTGCAGGGCGACGTGGGCTCCGGCAAGACGGTGGTGGCCCTGGCCGCCCTCGTGAACGCTGTGCGCAACGGCTACCAGGCCGCCCTGATGGCGCCCACAGAGATCCTGGCCTCCCAGCACACCCAGCTGCTGGCCGACTGGCTGCTGCGCTTCGGCATCACCTCCGACCTGCTGATCGGGGCGCTTGCCGGCAAGAGCAAGCAAAAAGTGCGTGCCGCCATCGCCAGCGGCCAGATCCCGGTGGTGATCGGCACCCATGCCCTGGTGGAGACCGGCGTCAGCTTCCACCGGCTGGGCCTGGTGGTGATTGATGAGCAGCACCGCTTCGGCGTGGTGCAGCGCTCCCTCCTGCGCGACAAGGGCCAGCACCCCCACCTGTTGGTGATGACCGCCACCCCCATCCCCCGCACCCTGGCCATGACCGTGCACGGCGACCTCGACGTCTCCCTGCTCGACGAGCTGCCCCCCAGCCGCAAGCCGGTGCAAACCACGGTGCTGCCCCTCACCTCCGCCCACCGCGGCTACGCACTGGTGCACCAGGCCGCCCAGGCCGGCCGCCAGGCCTATGTGGTCTGCCCCCTGGTGGAGGAGTCGGCCAAGCTGGAGGCCGAGGCCGCCACCCGCCTCTATGAGCACCTGCAGGCCGACATCTTTCCCGACCTCTCCGTGGGCCTGGTGCACGGGCGCATGAAGGCGCCGGAGCGCAAGCAGGTGATGGATGAGTTCCGGGCGGGTCGCCTCCAGGTGCTCTGCGCCACCACGGTGATCGAGGTGGGGGTGGACGTGCCTAATGCCACGGCGATGCTGGTTCACAATGCGGAGCGCTTCGGCCTCGCCCAGCTGCACCAGCTGCGGGGCCGGGTGGGGCGGGGGGCTGACCAGGCTGCCTGCGTGCTGCTGGTGGATCCCCGGTCCGCCCCCAGCTTGGTCCTGCCCCACCTGCCTGAGGAGGAGTTGCCGGATGGCGTGCGGCGCATGCAGGTGATGATCAGCACCACGGATGGTTTCGAGATCGCCGAGGCCGACCTCCGCCTGCGCGGCCCCGGCGAGTTCGCGGGCGTCCGCCAGCACGGCCTGCCCGAGTTTAAGGTGGCTGACCTGCTGGCCGATCAGCGCATCTTGCTGGAGGCCCAGGCCGCCGCCCACCAGTTGGTGCGCTCTGATCCCCAGCTCTCCCGTCCCGAGCACCGCCCACTGGCCCAGCGGGCGTGTGCCATCCTCAACCGCATCGAGGAGCTTTCGCCTTGAGAATCTCCGGCGGCGAGGCCCGGGGCCGCAAGCTCAAGACGCCGCGGGGGCGCCGCCTCCGCCCCACCCTGAGCCGGGTGCGGGAGGCGCTTTTTGACATGCTGGCCCCCCGCCTGGAGGGTGCTCGTTTCCTCGACCTGTTCGCCGGGGTGGGCGCCGTGGGCCTGGAGGCGGCCAGCCGGGGGGCCGCCCAGGTGGTGCTGGTGGAGGCGGCACCCCGCAATGCCCGCCTGGTGCAGGAGAACCTGGAGGCGCTGGGCCTGGCAGACCGTGCCCGGGTGATCCGCAGCGCCGCTCGCACCGCCCTGCTCGCCCTGGCGGAGCGGGGGGAGTGCTTTCACCTCGTGTTCATGGACCCGCCCTACCACCGCCCGGAGGCCATCCTGGCCATCCTGGAGCTGATAGCGCAGGCTCCCGCCCTGCTCTGCCCCGGGGGCGTGGTGGTGGCCCAGCACGACTTCCGCCTGGTGCTGCCGGAGGCGGTGGGGGCCTGCCGGCAGGTGCGCACCCGCCGCTTCGGCGACACCTCGCTTACCTTCTATCAACTGCATGGCCCCCAAGGAGGCGCCTGATGCCCATCGCCATCTACCCCGGCAGCTTTGACCCCATCACCTACGGCCACCTGGACGTGATCGAGCGCGCCCAGGGCCTCTTCGATCGCCTGGTGGTGGCGGTAGGTAGCAACCCTGCCAAGCAGTACCTCTTCCCCCTGCCTGACCGCATCGTCATGGTGCAGCAGGCCTGCCAACACTTCACAAATGTGGAGGTGGACAGCTTTACCGGTCTCCTGGTAAACTTTGTGACACAGCGCGGGGCTCACGTGCTGGTGAGAGGGCTGCGGGCGGTGTCGGATTTCGAGTCCGAGCTGCAAATGGCCCTGATTAACCGTAGCCTGCAGCCGGGCGTGGAAACGGTCTTTCTCATGACCAGCCCGGAGCACCTGTACCTGAGCTCCAGCGTGGTCCGGGAAATCGCGGCCTCAGGCGGGCCAGTGGCGGCTTTCGTGCCCCCCCACGTGGAGGCCTGCCTGCGGGAAAAGTTTCCGGCGCCCCAATAGGCGCCTGCCAGAAGGGAGGCGGTGGCCATAGAACTGCTCAAGCTGATCGAGAGTCTGGAAAACCTGGTCGAGCATGAAACCAAGTTGCGCTTCCTCAATAAGGCCTGGGGGGTGGATGAGGACAAGTTCTTCACCATCATCAACAAGCTGCGGGCGGCCCTCCCCGAGGAAGTGAAAAAGGCCAGTCGGGTCACCCGGGAGAGCGAGCGCATCCTGAGCGAGGCGCAAGAACAGGCCAACCGCATCCTGGCGGAGGCCAAGGAGCAGGCCCACGTGCTCATCGCCAACGACGAGATCACCCGCGCCGCTACCCGCCAGGGCGACGAGATCATCCGCCGCGGCCGGGAGGAAGCCGAGCAGGTGCGGGCCGAGGTCAACGCTTACGCCGCCCAGGTGCTCGCCAACGCCGAGGGGTTCGTCTCCCGGCTGCTTGCCTCCGTGCAAAAGGCCCGGGAGCAGGTGGAAGGTTCCCGGCAGCCCGGCGAGTCTTGATGCCCCGCCCTGGGTAAGCTAACCTGGTAAGAGCGCCCACCGGCGCCGGCCCCATCATCGCCAAAGGAAGGCCCTGAGATGTCCATTACCAGCATGCGCCGTAAATTCGGCCGCCAGATGCGCCGCCTGCTCTGGGTGATCGGCGGCATTTTCGTGATCGGCATCGTGGCCATGTATAACCTGGGCAACACCGGCCCCACCGGCGAGCCCCCGGAATGGTCCACCCAGGCGGTGGCCACCGTCAACGGCGAGCCCCTCACTCGCCAGGCCTATGAGCGGCGTTACCAGGATTTCGCCGATCAGTGGCAGCAGATGGGCGGGGTCACCCTGATCGCCCTGGAGCCCATGCGCGCCTACGCCTTGCAGACCGCCATCGAGCAGGCCGTGGTGCTCTCCGACGCCAAGGCCCAGGGCATCAAGGTGGGCAATCGCGAGCTCAACCAGGCCATCGACGTGATGGTGGAAGCACGTGTCAGACAGCTCCGCCCCAGCCCCGGTATCGCCTCCCGGGTGCGCTCGGAGCTGCGCGAGGTCTACCGGCGCCAGTCTGACGCCGTCAGGGCCCAGCTCACCGTGAACAAGCTGCAGGAGCAAGTGGCCTCCTCCGTGTCGGCCACCGAGGCCGACCTGCTGCGCAGCTTCCGCACAGTGCGGGCCCGGCATATCCTGATCTCCACCATGAAGGGCAAGGACGGCAAAGCGCGGCCCGATGCCGAGGCCCGGGCCCGGGCCGAGCAGGTGTTGGCCCAGCTCAAGGCGGGGACCGATTTCGCCCAGCTCGCCCGCCAGTACTCCGAAGACCCCGCCAATGCCGCCCGGGGCGGCGACCTGGGCCCCTTCTCCGCCGGAGACATGGACCCGGCCTTCGAGCGCGCCGCCTTCTCCCTGCAGCCGGGGCAGATCAGCGAGCGCCCGGTCAAAACCCCCTTCGGCTACCACCTGATCAAGGTGGAGGCCGTCCGGGATAACCCACCCCCAGACCTGCAGGCCAAGAAAGCGCAGTACCTGGACACCTTCCGCCAGCAGCGGGCGCAGCAGATGTGGAGCCGCTACCAGCAGGCCCTGAGCAGCAAGGCCAACGTGGTCGTCACCGATCCCGAACTCAAGGCCGCCACCGCCCTGGTCAAGGGCAAGCAGGACGAGGCCGCCCAGTGGTTCGTGGAGGCGGTCAAGAATACCAACCACATGAGCGACCAGGTCGTCACCGCCTGCCATTACCTGCTGGGTGAGCACTACCTCCAGCAGAAGCAGTGGGGCCAGGCCATCGAGAGCTATGAGGCCGCGCTCTCCCGGGCCACCAGCGACCTGGGCGACATCTACCTGGGCATGGGCAAGGCCTATGCTGCCCTCAAGGACAAGCCCAAGGCCCTGCAATACTACCAGTATGCCGCGGGCGAGGCCCGCGATAGCCGCAGTGTGCACACCGGATTGGCCGCCGCCTATACCGAGCTGGGTCGGGCCGACCTGGTCGCGCCAGAAAAAAAATGGCTGCAGGCCGATGATGCCAAGCGCGCCCAGGCCATGCGCCAGGCCATCAAGGACGCCGCCAACCGGGGCGGCGGGGCCGCCGCCCGCTAAGCGCAGCCGCCGGAGAGCGACCGATGGACTTCCTCTCCAGGCTTGAGCAAACGCTGGAGCACACCATCGAGGGCATCTTCACCCGGGCCTTCCGGGCGCAGATCCAGCCCATCGAGATCGCCAAGCGCCTGGGCCGCGAGATGGACGCCCGCCGCGCCGTCTCCGTCGCCCATGTCTATGCCCCCAACGATTTCACCGGCTACCTCAGCCCCGCCGACCTGGAGAGCTTCGCCCCCTTCCTCTCCACCTTGCTCCCCGAGGTGGAGCGCTACCTGGCCGACCGGGCCCGCGCCTCTGGCTACCAGCTCCTGGGCGGCCCCCGGGTGCTGCTGGACGCCGATCCCGCCGTGCGCCAGGGCGAGATGCGCATAGACGCCCGCACCCTCGACCTGCGCTCGCCCGCCGAATCCGGCCAGATGGAGTTGACCACCATCCAGCGCCCCGGTGGCCCCACCCTGGAGGTGGTGGCCGGCCCTAACCAGGGCGCCCACTTCCGCCTGGAGCGCCTGCCCGCCTTGCTGGGGCGAGCCAGCGACAACGAAATTCGCCTCAACGACCCCGGCATCTCCCGCCGCCACGCCCGCATCGAAACCGCCGGCGATTCCTACCTCCTGCGTGACCTGGGCAGCACCAACGGCACCTTCGTCGCCGACCAGCGCATCGCCAACCACCGCCTCCAGGAGGGCGACCGCATCCGCTTGGGCTCTACCGTGCTCATCTTCCATCAGGCGGCCCCCCATGGATGAGGCCGCCCTGCTCGCCTTGCTCCGCTACGGCTTCCTGGCCGCCCTCTACCTCTTCCTGTTCGCCCTCATCCGGGCCCTCTATCGGGACCTGCGGGTCACCGCAGGCGGCGGCTACCTGGCCCCCGGCCAGCAGCCCTGCCCCCAGCCGCCGCCCGCTCCCTACCTGGAGCAGGTGGAGGGGATCGCGGTGGCCGGAGGACCAGTGCTCCCCCTGGACGAGCACCTGGTCACCTTCGGCCGCCACCCCGATAACCAGGTGGTCCTCCCCTCCCGCCTGGCCTCCGCCCACCATTTCCGCCTGCAGATCACCGGGGACCAGGTGCAAATCGAGGACCTGGGCAGCACCAACGGCACCTACCTGAACGAGGAACGGCTGCAGGAGGCGCGCCTGCTGCAGGCCGGCGACCGCATCAGCGCCGGCGACGCCACCTTTACCTTTCATCCCGCCTCCCGGCCATGAAAACCCCCTTCGCCACCCGTCGGCTTGAGCTGGCCCTGCTCCTGCTCGCCCTGGCCGTCACCGCCCTCGGCTACTACGCGGTGGCCCGTAGCGGCCGGCCTGCTGCCGGCTGGCCCGTGCTGCTGCCCGTGCTGGCGCTGGTGCCCGGTTGGCTGGCGGTGCACCTGCTGCTGCGGCGCTCCCGCCGGCCGGCCGATCCCCTGCTGCTGCCCGTGGTGGCCATGCTGGCCGGAGTGGGGCAGATCATGGTTTCCCGGCTTGCCCCTGGCCTGGTGCCCCGCCATACCGGGCTGCTGGGCCTGGCGCTCCTGGTGCTGGTGGGCCTCGCCCTTTGCCCTGACCTGCACCGTGCCCTGGGCCGCTTCCGCTACTCTGCCATGGCCCTGGGCGTACTGCTGCTGGTGGGCACCACCCTGTTCGGCCGCACCGTGCACGGCGCCCAGCTCTCTATTGACCTGGGCGTGCTCTCCTTCCAGCCCAGCGAGCTGGTGAAGCTGCTGCTGGTGGTGTTCATGGCCGGCCACCTGGCGGAAAAGCGGGAGCTGCTGCGCCTCTCCCGGGGCGGGCTCGGCATGTCCTTCCTGGACCTGCGCTACCTCGGCCCGGTGCTGGTGATGTGGGCGCTCTCCCTGCTGCTTATCATCTCCCAGGGCGACCTGGGGGCCGCCCTCGTGCTCTATGGCATCTTCCTGGCCATGCTCTACCTGGGCGAGGACCGGCGCATGCACCTGGTGCTGGCGGGCCTGGCCTTCCTGGGCGCGGCCGCCCTCGCCTACCACTACGTGCCCCGGGTGCAGACCCGCCTGGACATCTGGCTCAACCCCTGGCCCCATTCCCAGGGCTCAGGCTACCAGGTGGTGCAGTCCCTGCTCGCTCTGGGCTACGGCCGGCTCACCGGAGCCGGCCTGGGGGCCGGCTTCCCGCAGGACATTCCGGCCGCCCACACCGATCTCGTCTTCGCCGCCTTTGCCGAAGAGGCAGGCCTGGCGGGGGCCCTGGGGCTGCTGGCCCTCTACCTGGTGCTGATCTGGCGGGGGCTGCGGGCTGCCCTGCGCTCGGGCGACGATTTCTCCGCCCTGCTGGCCGGCGGCATGGCGGCCGTACTTGCGCTGCAAACGCTCATCATCACCGGCGGGGTGTGCCGCCTGCTGCCCCTCACCGGCATCACCTTGCCCTTCATCTCCTACGGCGGCACCAGCCTGCTGGCCAACAGCCTCCTGGTGGGGCTGCTGCTCGGCGTCTCCGGAGGAGTGCAGGCGGAGCCGGGCTGGTCACGCCTGCCCCCCCGCCGGGTGCGCCGCATGCTGGGCACGGTCACCCTGGGAGTGTTGGCGCTCGCCTGCACCCTGAGCTACTGGCAGGTGGCCCGCGCCGACTCCCTCTTCGGCTACCAATACAACCGCCGGCCCTTCCACCTGCAGTCGCGGGTGCGCCGGGGCACCATCTATGACCGCAGCGGCCTGCGCCTGGCTGCCACCAGCCAGCCCGGCAGCCGCCAGTATCCCTATGGCCAGGTGCTGGCCCCGGTGGTGGGCTATCACAGCCCGCACTACGGCCGGGCGGGGGTGGAGCAGTCCCTCGACCTCTACCTGTCCGGCACCAGGACGGTGGACCTGCGGGACCGCCTGGATGCCCTGCTTTCCGACCGCTACCGGGGCGCCGACGTCTACCTAACCCTGGACGCTCGCCTCCAGCAGGCCGCCTACCAGGCCCTGGCCGGCTACCGGGGAGCGGTGGCGGCGCTCCGCCCCGCCACCGGGGAGCTGCTGGCCCTGGTCAGCCGGCCCTCCTTTGACCCCAGCCGCATAGACCAGGACTTCCCCCGGCTCAGCCGCCAGCGACCCCCGGTGCTGCTCGACCGGGCCCTGCAGGGGCGCTATCCCCCCGGCTCCTCCTTCAAGGTGGTAACCGCCGCTGCCGCCCTCGATGCCGGCCTCTCCCCCGCCTGGTCATACTACTGCCGGGGCAGCCGCCGGGTGGGCAGCTACACCGTGCACTGCTATGGCAACACCGCCCACGGCCGGGTGGACCTGCCCCGCGCCCTCACCGTTTCCTGCAACTGCGCCTTCGCCACCCTTGCCCTGCAAATCGGCCAGCCCCTGCTGGAAACCAAGGCCCACTCATTCGGCTTCGGCCTTCCCTGGCCAGATTCGCTGCTGCCGGTCGCGCCCAGCGAGTTTCCCTCTTACCAGCTCCCTCCCAGCCAGCTCGCCCAGACCGGCTTCGGCCAGGCCGCCATCGTGGCCACCCCCCTGCAGATGGCCCTGGTGGCCGCAGCCGTGGCCAACGAGGGCGTGCTCATGCGCCCCTACCTGCTGCAGCAAGTGATCAGCCCCACCCGGGGCACCGTGCACCGGGTGGCGCCCCAGGCCCTGATCACCGTGATGTTGCCCCAGACCGCCCGCACTCTCAGCAACATCATGCGCCGGGTGGTCGCCAGCGGCACCGGCACCGCCGCCCGCTTGCGTGGGGTGGCGGTGGCCGGCAAAACCGGCACCGCCCAGAACCCCCACGGCCCCGACCACGCCTGGTTCATCTGCTTTGCCCCCGCTGCCCAACCGGAGATCGCCCTGGCCGTGGTGCTGGAAAATGCTGGCCCCGGGGGAAAGGCCGCCGCCCCGGTGGCCCGGCGCATCCTGGCCAGCTACTTCCGGCAGCCATAAAAAAGCGGCGCCACCGGGCCGGTGACGCCGCCTGCCGGGCACTTGGTCAGTTGGTCGAGATGCCGAAGGCCTTGCAAAGCAGCTCCGCGATCTCGCCCCTGGTGACGGCCGCCAGGGGGCAGTAGCGCAGCGGGTTGGTGGCACAGCCCCGGGTCACCCCCCGGGCGTAAAGCCCCTCCACCCAGGAGTAGTAGGCAGTGGTCGCCGGCACATCGGCAAAGGTGGGCGTGACGGGAAATGCCTGGCGGATGCGCGCCCCCTTGCCCAGGAACATCGCCGCCAGCGCCCGGGAGACCGCATCGTTGGGGCAGTAGCTGGTTATGTATAGCCCACAGCCCACGGTAATCCGGGCCCGGAACAGCGCCTCTACGTAGGGGTAGAATACGCTGCTCTTGGGCACGTCGGCAAAGGTGGGCACCTCCTTGTAGTAGGGCGCTACGCCCATGGCCCGGATCAGGAACACCGCCAGGTGCCCGCGGCTGAGCACGCTCCCCGGGCAAAACAGCCGGGGCCTGAAGGAGCAGCCGGCGGCGATCCCCTCCCGGGCCACTGCCTCCACGTATTTCCAGTAGCGCGAGCTCTTGGGCACGTCGTCAAAGGTGGTGTTGTCCACCACCACCGCTACCTCGGCCGACACCCCCAGGTGGCCAGCGGCGTCATAGGCCTGGGCGCTGATCACGTGCGGGCCCTCCGCCACCGCCAGGGGCCGGGTATCCCAGCTCGCCTGGTAGGGCGCCGCACAGTCCACGCCCACCACTTTGCCGTCCACCAGGAACTCCACCCGTACCACCGTGCCCTGGTCGGGATCGGTGACCGTGGCCGCCAGCTGCACCACCCCTTTCACCGTGGCCCCGGCCGCAGGCGCCGTCACCTCCACCTCGGGCGCCGCCAGGTCCTCCCAGATGGTGAAGCTCCAGCTGTAGTCGTCCTGCATCCCCTCACCGCTGGTCGCCTTTACCCCGTCTGCACCACCCACCACCCGCACCAGGTAGCGATCCAGAGGCAGCCCCACCCCGGGGTTGAAGGTCAGGGTGTTGGTGTCGCTCTGGTAGGCCAGCGCCCCCGTCACCGCGCCGATGGTCTCCCCCGTGACCTGGATGGTGATCGGGTTCAGCGTGGCCACCTCCATCGCCTGGCTGAAGCGGATGCTGATCACGCTGTCCGGGCTCTCCGTGGCCCCCGCCGGCGGCGTGACCTCCACCACGTAGGGGGGAGTGGCCAGCTCCCAGGGGTTCAGGTAAACGTACTCCCGCTCGCAGGCGTTCTGGTAGCCCTCGGCGTAGGCCACCCACACCTCCCCGGTAGTGAGATCGTAAATGGCGTCCATCAGGTTGGTCTCGTACCAGGAGGCCTGCCGGCTGATCTCGATCGCGATCTCCGGCGTCAGTAGGCCCCAGGCCGCCGACAGGTCGTTGTAGAGCTGGGCCTGGTCCATGCCGATGTAGGTGATGTTGGGAATGGCAGGCGTATAGGGGCTGGGGGGCTGCGTGCCCGCCACCCAGTAGTCAAAGGTGGCATGGCCAGTGCACAGCAGGGCCGCCTGGTTGCTGCCGGCCGCCCCCACCATGTACCAGTAGCTGCAAGTGCGGGGAACGTCGCGGATCAGGCTCACCGCCTCGTAAAAGGTCTTGGCCTTGGCGATCACGTCCCGCAGCACAAAAGGAAAGGGCTTGGCCGCGAAGGTGTCGTTCAGGGAGTCGAAGGAGTCGCCCTTCTCCGATACTCCGATGCCCACCTCGCTCAGGCCGGCAATGCACCCGATCAGGCCCGCGAAGGTGATGTTCACGTAGCGGTGGCCGTTGGCGGGCTCGGTGACGATGATCAGGGGGTGGTCCTGCACCAGCAGGAATTGCACAAAATCCAGGTTGCGCATCTGGATCATGTGCCCGTTAGCGGTGGCCGGCCCACAGGCGTTGAACATGCTGCAGTGCCATTCCGCGATGTCCGCCACCGCCTGCACCAGGTGGATGTCGTTCACCTCCATCTCCGCCCCGTCCGCCAATCCCTGCATCTCCGCCATGAACTCCTCGGACACGAAGGGCTCCATGGCGTCCCAGGCGTCCTGGATATACTGGCGCCCGCCGGGCACGTCCGAGGAGACCACCTCCAGCACATAGGCCACGTTCGCCTGCACGTCCTCCTGCATCAGGGCGCCGTGCCAGTAGCCCATTTCGTAGGGCGTGCCGCCGGTGTAGAGCACCGGGATGGCGTCGGCATCACTGCCGATTTCCTGCACCAACCCGTAGCCGCCGATCGCCCCGGCTGGTGCCGCCAGCAGGGCCAGCAAGACGGTCGCCTGCAACAGCTTACCCATCTCTCCTCCTTCGCACCCTGCCGGCATGGAGCCCTAATTCAGCGGTATCTGGAAGGCCTTGCACAGCATTACCGCCATCTCCCAGCGGCGTACTGCCTGGTTGGGGCAGAAGCTCAACGGCGTGGTCGCGCAAGGCCCCATCACCCCCGCCCGGTACACGCCCTCCACGTAGGCGTACCAGGGGTGGGTCACCGGCACGTCAGCAAAATCGGCCACCGCCGGCCTCACCGTGGGAATCCTCGCCGCCCGGCACAGAAACACCGCCATCTGCAGCTTGGTCACCGGGGAAAATGGGCAGAACCGCAGCGGCCCCAGCGCACACCCCGCCACGATCTTCTCCCGGTACAGCCGCTCCACGTACCCGTACTCCGGCGCCCAGGAGGGCACATCGGCAAAGGTGGCCGTGGCCGGGTACACCGGAGCAAGTCCGGCCGCCCGGCACAGGAAAACGGCCATCAGCCGCCGTGCCACCGTGTCCGTGGGGCAAAACAGCGGCGGCCTCTGCACGCAGCCGATGGTGATCTTCTCCCGGGCCATCGCCTCCACGTAGGCCCAGTAGGGCGAGGTCTTGGGCACGTCGTCAAAGGTGGCGTTATCCACCACCACGTGCAGAGTGGCCCAGGCCTCGTGCCCCACTTTGTCCACCGCCCGGGCGGTGATCAGGTGCGGCCCCTCCACCACCGCCGCCGGCCGGGTGTCCCAGGTCGCCTGGTAGGGGGCGGCGGTGTCAGTGACCAGGTTGCCGTCAATGTCAAACACCACCCGGTCCACCGTCCCGTCCGGGTCACTGGCGGTGGCCAGGATGGTGACAATGCCCCGCACCACCGCCCCCTCCGCCGGGCTGATGATGGCGACGGTGGGGGACAGTTGGTCCTGCATGCGGAAGCCCCAGGCATAGTCGCGGTTGAGCCCCAGGCCATTGCTCCCCTTCACACCCCCCGCCCCGCCGGTGATGGTCGCCAGGTAGTCATCCGGCAGCAGCGCCGAGCTGGGAACGAAGCTCATGGTGAAGGTGCTGGCTTGGTAGCTGATCGTGCCCGGAATCAGCCCCCTGGTGAGCCCTACCAGCTGGAAGTTGGCGCTGGTGAGCGTGCTCGCGTCCATGGGCTCGCTGAAGCGCACGGTCACCGCCTGGTTGGAGGGAGCGTCCAGCGACCCACCCCTGGGCTGCACCTCCACCACGGCAGGCGGCACCGGCGTCGCCAGGATGTTCAGGTGCACGTACGACCGGGTGGCGGCATCTTGCAGTCCGTGGGCATAGGCTACCCAGATGTCGGCCGTGCTTAGGTCATAGACCGCATCCAGCAGGTTGCTCCCCACGTCGGCATTGTGCTTGGAGATCTCAATCGCCACCTCGGGGCTGATGCTCCCCCAGTTGCTCAGCAGGTCAAAGTAAAGCCGGTCGTTGTACATGCCGTGGTAGACAATATTCGGCAGCCCCGGCTCGCTGTCCATGCTGGCCACTCCCCCCGGCCCCCAGTACTCAAAGATGGAGGGGCTGGCCATGAACACCCCCGCCGTGGGCACCTTGGCATCACCCACCACGTACACATAGCTGCTGGTGCGCTGCGCCCCCTGCAGCAGGTTGACCGCATACTCGAAGCTCGTGCCCTGGGCGATAATGTCCCGCAGCAGGAAGGGCATGGGCGTGCCCGCCAGCGTCTCGTGGGCCAGGTCAAAGCTCTCGCCTACCTCGCTTACCCCCATCCCGTAGCTGTTCATGCCCGCAATGGAGCCGATGAAGCCGCAAAAGCCAATGTCCGCAAAGCGCTGCCCGTTGCCCATGCTCCCCACGGTGATCAGCGGGTGGTCCTGCACCCCCAGCTCCATCATGTAGTCCAGGTTGCGGAGCTGGATCATGTGCCCGTTGGTGGTGGCCGGCCCGAAGGCGTTGAAGGCGCTGCATTGGTACTCCGACAGGTCGGGCACCGCATGCACCTCCTGCAGCTGCTGCAGGGAAACCCCGCTGCCGTCGGCCAGCCCCTGCATCTCCTGGATGAAGTCCCCGCTCACATAGGGGGCCATCTGGCTCCACGCCCAGAACAGCTCCTGCTCACTCACCCCCTCCGCCTCCGCCGCCGCCAGGATGGAGGCCACGTTCGCGCTCACCTGCTCCCGCAGCAGGCTGCCGTGCCAGTAGCCCCTCTCGTAAGGGGTGCCGCCGACATAAAGCACGGTGATGGTATCCCCTCCCGTGCCTATCACCTGCAGTTGGCCATAGCCGTTGGCCCCGGTGGCGATGGCCGCCTCGTTGCTGTACGCGGAATCGCCAAAGGCGTTGGCCGCCTTCACCCGGTAGGTGTAGGCCACCCCTGCCGCACAGGTGTTGTCCCGGTAGCTGGTGGTGTTCGCCGGCAGGTGCGCAATCTGCACAAACTCAGCCGCCTCCCGCCGCTCCACGAAAAAGCTCACCTCGTTGGCCGCATTGTCCACCCAGTTCAGGTCCACCATGGTGGGAGAGGCCGGGGAGGCCGTGGCCGTTAGACTGCTCGGGGGCGCCGGCACATTCATGCCCTCGAACAGGTTGCCGTTGGTGTAGGCCGCCCCGGTGGAAATGCCCTGGTACTCCACCCGGTCAATGTAGAAGTAGCCGGTCTTTTCCACATCGCTGGTGAGCGTGAGGTTGATCGCCGCCCCCGCCTTCTCACCGCTCAGCACGTCATAGTAGGTGCCGCTCCACTCGTCGCCCACGTCAGATACCAGCTTGTCCCACATCGGCTCCAGCTCGATGGCCCCGAAATGCAGCCGCATCTTGATCGCCCCCGGCTTGGCGATCCACCCCGTCCGGTGCCAGTTGTTGCCGTAGGGCACATACCAGTTCGTCCGCTCTGCCTTCCAGGGCCTCACCTCCGGCACGTAGGCCTCGTTCGAGTAGCCGGAGCGGCCGGCATCGTTCTGGGCCTGCACGCGGTAGTAGAACTTCGAGTCAAACAGCGGCCCCTCTGCCCACTTTTCCGTGTTGGCGGCCACCGTGCCCACCACCGCCCAGGTGCCGTCAGGGCCGATCTTGCGCTCGATGGTAAAGCCCGCCTCGTTGGTCGAGTTGTCCTGCCACTGCACCGCCACGTCATTGTCCGAACCCGCCTCTGCCGTGGTGTCGGTAGGAGCCGCCGGCCGGGACAGCTTGCTGATCGCCAGGTAAATGTCCGAGATCCCGTTCACGTCCTGGGGCGCCAGGGCGGTGGCTACCTCGAAGACTACATAGTAACCATCCGGGCTCACGCAGGGGTGGCCGACGTCCTCCAGCACCGGTTCCCCTTCCAGCCCCACGCTGGCCAGCTTGTGCACCGGGCTCACCAGGGTGTTGGTGGACCAGTAGCAAAACACCACGTCCCGGCATCCGTTGCTGTCCCCCACGGTGAGCGAAGCGGGCGAGGCGAAAGCCACCGTCATGCCATCCGAGCTCATGGTGGGCCACACCGGCTTGCCGTCATCCTGCCAGGGCGCGGCCAGCTGGTGCGCATAGCCGGTGGCCCGGTTGAAAACATACACGGTCCTGGTGCCCGGCGTCCCTTGGCTGTACTCGTAGGCGATCAACAGCCCGTCATGGTTGATCGCAGGATGGCTGGAAGTCCCCAGGCGCGCCTGCCCGCCGCTGAGACAGCTCACCAGGTAGGTCTGCCCGGTGCTCAGGTCGCGCAGGTAAATGTCGCTCTTGCCGTTGGTATCCACGGGCCACAGGTTGGTGGCCGCGGTGGCGAAAGCCACAAACCGGCCGTTCCCGCTGATGGCCGGCTCGCTGCTGTCCCGGTTGGCCGCTATCCCGGCACTGTCCACGCTCGCCAGCATGGTCTTGCCCAGCAGCCGGTCCCGCACATACACGCCGGTGGCGCCCGGGTTGCTGCCAGGCGCCAGGTTACTGGCCGCGGAGACAAAGGCCACGAAATCGCCGCTGGCGCTGATGGAGGGGTACTTCGACCAGCCGTTCCCCTCCACCCCGTTGCTGTTCAGGCTCACCCGGTCCAGGCGCCTGGTCTGCCGGTCATAGACGAAAACGTCCCAGTTGCTGTTGCCGTCTGCCAGCACCAGGTTGGAGGCCAGGGAGTGAAAGGCGATAAACCGGCCGTCGGCGCTGATGCTGGGAGAGCCGGAAGGCCCGTTGGCCAGCGCCCCCCCCAGGCCCATGCTCGCCAGCTCCGTCACCCGGTTGGCGGTGTCATAGACAAAGATGTCGGTGACCCCGTTGCTGTCCCCGGCCACCAGGTTGTTGGCGTCGGACTGGAAGGCGATGAAGCGCCCATTGCTGCTCATCACCGCCTGCTGCGAAGGCCCGTTGCCTACCATGCCCGAGGGAGACACGCTGGCGATCTCCAGCACGTAACCCTGCGCCGGTAGCACCGCCAGCCCTGCCGCCGCCAGTACTGCTGCCCACAACACCAGTAATCGCACCGTTGCACCCCCTTGAGCCGCCGTAGCCGCCGCTTGCACCCGCCCCGGCTGCGCTCAGGTTTCTGCCCCCATACCACCTACTTCGCTAATTCTGCCGCCGAGCGGCCAATCCCTGCCCATGAGATGCCCGGGACGCACCCGCACTTGCTGGCATCACCAGGAGGGCGGCCGTGGGCGCTACAGTGACAGGTGAAAGGCCCGGCGCAGGAATTCGGCCAGGTAACCCCGGCTCACCGGCTTGGTGGGGCAGAACAGCCGGGGCTGCAGAGAGCAGCCGTAAACCACCCGGGGCTGGTGCTGGTACAGGCCCTCGACATAGGGGTAGAAAATGCTGGTCGGGGCCACATCGCCAAACGTAGCCACCGGCGGCCTGGCGGTCGCTATCCGTGCCGCCCGGCACAGCAGCCCTGCCATCTGCCCCCGGGAGATCAGGTTGCTGGGGCAAAACAGCCGGCTGGGCCGCAAGGCGCAGCCGTCGGTGATCTTGTTCGCATACAGCGCCTCGATGTACCCGTAGGCGGGGTCAGTCACCGGCACGTCCAGGAAGGTGGGCGTGGCCGGGAAATAGGGAGCCCAGCCCCGCACCCGGCACAGCATGATCGCCATCTCCGCCCTGGTCACGTTGCGGTCGGGGCAAAACAGGGGCGGGTGGTAGCTGCAGCCCTGGTCTACCCCCTCCCGCACCAGGATCTCGACCGCGGCCCAGCAGTACGAAGACTTGGGTACGTCATCAAAGGTGGTGTTGTCAATGTTTGCTACCGCGTCCACCTGCCGGTTATTGCCCTGCAGGTCAAAAGCCCAGGCCTTGACGGTGTGCAGCCCTTCCCTCACCGAGAGCGGCCGGGTGTCCCAGGTGGCCTGGTAGGGCGCGGTGCGGTCAATGGCCACGTTCACCCCGTCCACGAACACTTCCACCCGCTCCACGCCCCCCCCGTCGGTCGCCTGCACCTGGATGGTGATCAGCCCCCGGGCGGTGCAGCCGTCGCTGGGGAAGGTGATCACCACCTCCGGCGGCACCCTGTCCTCCGGCACGCTGAAGGTCCAGCTCACATCCGCCACCAGCGCCGCCCCGTTGACCCCCTTCATGCCGCTGCTGCCGCCCACCACGCTGGCTGTGTACCGGCCCCGGGCCAGGGGGGCGCTGGGAGTGAAGCTCGCCTGGCTGTCGCCGTCGTCATAGCTCACCGTGCCCGCGATCACCGCACCTCCCGGCCCCGTCAGCTTGAAAGTGTCGGTGTTCACGCTGGCCGCCAACAGCGGCTTGCTGAACTGGGCGGTCACCACCGCGTTGCCCGACACGTCAGCCGCCCCCTCGGCCGGCGACACCGCCGTCACGTAGGGGGGCGACACGAACACCTTGGTGTCCAGGTAAACGAACTGCTGCTTGCCGGCGTCCTCCAGGCCGTTGGCATAGGCCACCCAGATCTCGCCCGTGTCCAGGTCATAAACCGCATCTAACAGGTTGCCGTTGGGAATGATGTTATTCCGGGTGATCTCGATCGCGATCTGCGGCGTGATCTGACCCAGGTTGAGCCTCAGGTCATTGTAGAGCCGATCCATGTAATGGCCGACATAGCATACGTTGGCCAGGGTGGGGTACTGGGGCGGCGCCGTCCCCGGCCCCCAGTACTGGAAGGTGACCGGGCTGGTCTGGAACACCGCCGCGGTAGGCGCCTGGGCATCGCCCACCAGGTACCACAGGCTGCTGGTGCGGTGCGCGTCCCGGATCATGGCCAGCGCCTCGTCAAAGCTGGTGGCGTGGGCGATCACGTCCCTCAGCAAAAAGGGCATGGGAATGCCAGCCAGGGTCTCGCTGGCATAGTCAAAATCATCCCCCATCTCGCTGACGCCGATGCCCAGGCTGTTTAGCCCCGCGATGCATCCGATCATGCCCGTAAAGCCGATGTTCACATAGCGGTACCCGCCCCTGGGGTCCACCACCAGGATCAGGGGCCGGTCCTGGACCTCCAGCTCCATCGCATAGTCCAGAATGCGCATCTGCAGCATGTGCCCGTTGGCGGTGGCCGACCCGAAAGCATTGAAGGCGCTGCAGTGATACTCGGAGAGGTCGGGAAAGGCGTGCACCTGCTGCATCTCGGTCAGCGGCACCCCGCTGCCCTCAGCCAGGCCCGCCAGCTCCTGCTGGAATTCCTCGCTCACGAAGGGCGCCATCATGTTCCAGGCCGCCAGCAGCGCCCCCGGGCCTGCCTCCTGGGCCGCCAGCTGCAGCACCACCTGCACCGTCTTTTGCACCTTGGCCCGCAGCAGGAAGCCGTGCCAGTAGCCGATCTCGTAGGGCGTGCCCCCGGCATACAGCACGTCAATGGTGTCGGTGCCCGTGCCGATGGTCTCCACTACCCCGTAGCCGCCTACCGCCAGCCCTGGCCCGCTCACCAGCGCCAGCAGCACCACCAGACTCCACAGCCTCCGCATGGTTGGCCTCCTTGCCGCGCCCCCTCTCACCATCGCCCTCCCCTCGCCCCCACCACTGCCGCCGCCTCACCCTCCGGCGCGGCCGCCCCCTGTCCACCTCCCCTTAGAAGAGGCGAAAGCCAAAGGCCCGGCACAGAAACACCGTCATCTGCCCCCGCGTCACGATGCCGTTGGGGCAGTACTGGAGCGGCCGCAGCGCACACCCCTGCACGATCCCTCGCAGGTAAACCGCCTCCACGTAACCGTACAGCAAAGTGCCCTTGGCCACGTCCGCAAACGAGGCTACCGGCTTGTCATACGTCGGCCATCCCCGCGCTCGGCACAAGAATGCCGCCATCAAGCCCCGCGTCACCGGAATGTCAGGGCAAAACTTGCCCCCGCCACAACCCTGCATTACCCCCGCCGCCCGCATCGCCTCAATGTAACCGTAATATGGCGAGGTGGGCGGCACATCGCTGAAGCTCGGTACGGGCTTCATCAAGGGCGCTCGCCCCATGGCCCGGCACAGGAACATCGCCATCATGGCCCGGCTCACCGTGGTCCCCGGGCAGAAAAGCCGGGGCCGGTAGCTGCAGCCCGAGGCCACCCCCTCCCGGTAGATGGCCTCCACGTACGGCCAGTAGCTGGAGCCCTTGATCACGTCGTCAAAGGTGGAGTTGTCCGCTTGCACGGTGATGGTGGCTGAGGACTTGTGCCCGTCGCTGTCAAAGGCCCACACCATGATGCTGTGCGGCCCGTCGGCTACCGACAGGGGGGTGGTATCCCAGGCGGCCTGGTAGGGGCTGGCGCGGTCAATGACGGTGTTCACGTTGTCCACAAAGAACTCCACCCGGTCCATCCCCATGGCATCGCTGGCTTCCGCACTGATGGTCACCAGGCCCCCCACTACCGCGTTGTTGGTGGGCGCCGTCACCTCCAAGTAGGGCGGCCGGACATCCTTCGGCACGGTGAAGCTCCAGGTGTAATTCTTGAACAGGGCCAGCCCGTCCGGGTCCTTGATCCCGTTCGTTCCCCCCACCAGGGTGGCGACGCAGGACTCCAGCAGCAGCAGCCGGCTGGGGGCAAAGGTGGCAGTCCTGGTAGCCGGGTCATAGCTGACACTGCCGGTTACCGCTCCCTTGTCCGTCACCAGCTTGAAGGTGTTGGCATTTATGGTGTCGGGGTCCATGTCATTGGAAAAGGTGGCCGTCAGCTTCGCATCGCTGGGCACATCACTGGCCCCCGCCAGTGGGTAGGTGGCGGTCACCATGGGCAGCCCCTTGGTGAGGGTGACCGAGTCCTCCACCACGTTGCTCACGTTGTTGCTGGTATCCTTGGCCCGCGCCTCCACCTTGTGCGTGCCCGCCGCCAGCCCCAGGGTGATGGTGAACTCCTCCTGGCCGCTGTTAAAGGCGCCGTCTTTGGCAGTCGCCGCCGACCACAGCCCGCCGTCCACCCGGCACTCCACGGTGGCGATGGTGTTGATGGTGATGGCCGGATGCTCGTGATCCGGCCGCTGTGGGTTCAGGTTGGACAGCAGCCCCACCTGGGCGCTGCCGCTGTAGGTGATGATGGGATTGGAGGAGGGGTCGGGAGCATAGGGCGGCATCTGGCAGGTGGGGGCCACATCCAGGATGTCCTGGATGTTGTTCCCATTGTAGTCCCGGTGCCCGATGTGCCGGAAGGTGTAGGGGCACACGCTCCCCGTGGGATAGGCCTCGGTCCCGCCCCGCATGATGCAGGACACGTTGATGATGGCCCCGCCCTCGTAGTTGCCGTTCACCTCGTTGAAGTACCCCGAGCGCGCCGAAGCATCATCCTGCTGCCCCAGGTACTCGTCCAGGGCGTAGAAGATGTGCCCCATCTCGTGGGCCATCACCGCGTCCATCTCCTCGATCCCATACCCGTCGTTGTCGTAGGTCATCACCATCCACGGCCCGCCCAGGTAGGCATAGGCGAAATACCCGTCCGGAAACTCCCCGTCCGCGTCGTTCAGGCTGTCTACCACAAACAGGGCAAACCCCCAGTCCGTGCTCTTGCTGTCTCGGAGGGCGTTGTTGTAGGAGTAAACGTTCTCAAAGGCGTCGGCATCATGGTAGCCCCGGGTGGCCATGCACTCGTTCACCCAGGTGCTCTCCTCCGTGGAGGCAATGGGCTCCAGCGATACCGGCACGTCCCGGTTGATCTCATACACGAAGCTGAGCTTGGCGGAGGGGGTGCGCAGCCGCCACCATTCCACCCCCGCCTGCACCTGGGCGATCACCTGGTTCTGCCTCACCAGGCTCCAGTTCTCCCCTGCCCCCGCGCTCTCCGGCAGCCAAAGCCCCACCGCCACCCGCCCCATCATGAACTCGCTGGTGTTGTAGCGGCCGGCACCCGGCGGCGCCGCCCCCTTGCGGTAGGACACCAGGCCCAGGGACTCGCCGCGCAGCGGCACCCGCTTGGCGTCGTTCCCCAGGGACTTGGGCCGCGACATCCCCCGCAGCCAGGCCGGCAGCCCTATCTCCTTGCCCCACACCGAGTGGTTCCAGGCCTCGGCCGCTGCCTGCGCATCCGGCGCCAGCCGGGAGGCCGCCGCCGCGTCCATAGGCTCCCGCACCACCGACCGCACCGTGCCCTGCCCCCCCAGCTCCACCCCCGGCGGCACGAAGCCGATCACCGCATGGTCGAAGATGTGGTAAGCCTGCCCCCCGGCCGCCTCCAGGGCGTCCGCCGCCGCCATGCCATCGTCCGCCAGCACCAGGGCGTTGGTGAGCGGGGCCGGTACCGCCCCTCCCCACCCGCAAACCAGCAGCATTGCCAAAACCACCAGCAGGGGAATGTGCTTAGTCAATGCTTCCTCCGTCGCGCGGGGTGCTCAGCGGCGATCAGGCGCACGGCTGCCTGATACCCGCCAATTTTAGCCCTTGACCCGCAGCTTGTCAACGAAACGCCCCCACCCTCCGAGAGTGGACCCCGGGCTGTCGGCTGCTCGTTATCCTACCTTCCGCCCTTGCCCTGCCCCATCCTTTCCGCTATGCTGATGCTGTCACCGGCAGCTTCCGGGCAAGGGGGTCACACCGCCATGACAGCTCACCCACCCGCCGTCAGCATCGGCTCCGCCCGCTTCGGCGGGGGCGCCCCCCTGGCGCTCATCGCCGGCCCCTGCGTCATCGAGGACCAGGCGCTTTGCCTGCTGGTCGCCCGCCGCCTCGCCGCCCTCGCCCGCAAGCTCGACCTCCAGGTCGTCTTCAAGTCCTCCTTCGACAAGGCCAACCGCACCAGCCTCAAGTCCTTCCGCGGACCCGGCCTGGAGCGCGGCCTGGAGGTGCTCGCCGCCGTGAAAAGTCAGACCGGCCTCCCCGTCATCACCGATATCCACCAGCCGGAGCAGGCGCCAGCCGTAGCCGCCGTCGCCGATGCCCTCCAGATTCCCGCCTTCCTCTGCCGCCAAACCGACCTCCTGGTGGCCGCCGCCCGCACCGGCAAGCCGGTCGCCATCAAGAAAGGCCAGTTCCTGGCCCCCGGCGACATGGAGTACGCCCTGGCCAAGGTGCAGGCCCACGGCGCCCCCTGCCTGCTCATCGAGCGCGGCACCACCTTTGGTTACTACAACTTGGTGGTGGATATGCGCTCCCTCGCCCTCATGCGCACCTTCGGCGTCCCCGTCATCTTCGACGCCAGCCACTCTGTGCAGCTTCCCGGCGCCGCCGGCGGCTACTCGGGCGGCGACCAGCGCTTCGTCGCCCCCCTGGCCCGCGCCGCCGCCGGCGTGGGCATTGACGGCCTGTTCCTGGAGGTGCACCCAGACCCCGAACGCGCCCGCTCCGACCCCGGCAGCCAGCTCTCCCTGGACGAGTTGCCGCCCCTGCTCGAGCAGGTGCTGGCCATAGATGCCGTGCTCAAGGCCGGGGGTGGGCGCTCATGAGAAAGAGCCGCTGATGGCCTCCCTCGACCAGGCGCTGCGCCGCCTCCGGGCCTTTGCCAGCGACGTGGACGGCTGCCTCACCGACGGCACCGTCTACTACCAGGACGACGGCGGCGAAGCCCGGGGCTTCTCGGTGCTGGATGGGCTGGGCTTTCGGGTGGCCAAGGCGGCCGGCCTGCGCTTGGCCTGGATCTCCGGCCGCCGCTCCTCCCTGGTGGAACGCCGGGCCGGCGAGCTGGAGGTGGACCTGCTCTTCCAGCGTGCCACCGATAAGGCCTCGGCCTTGCGCGAATTCGCCGCCCGCTTTGGCCTTCGGCTCTCCCAGGTCGCCTACCTGGGCGATGATCTTAACGACCTCCCCGCCCTGCGCCTGGCCGGCTTGCCTATGACCGTCCCCGGCGCCCCCCCCGAGGTGGCCGCCCTCGCCCGCTATACCACCTCCCGCCTGCCCGGCCAGGGCGCCGCTCGCGACTGCCTGGAGCTCATCCTGCGCGCCCAGGGGAAATGGGAGGCCGCGCTGCAGGCCTTCCTCGCCGAGCTGCCGCACTGCCAGTGAGCGGTAGGGGCGCATGGCATGCGCCCGATCCTCCCTCTCCTCAGCCCTCCCCACTCCCGCCGGGCGCGCGTGAGCCGGGGCAGCAGGCAAAAGGGGGTTGCACAGGAGACAGCACGGGGATTGGTGGAGGAAAACATCCTGGCATCGAAACAACGCGAATGTGGACGAGGTTGCCGATTTCGATGCCAGACTGTTTTGGTCAGCGAGGATCACTCGCGTCGAAACATGCCTCAGCACGTTTCTCACGGCCGATTGCGCGTCGCCGCTCGGGAATAGGTAACTGTCCGCATTCCCCCCGACAGCCTCTCGCTCAACAAGCTCTACCGGATGCCGGTGGAGTGGGAGGAGCAGAGGAGGGTGCTGGGACGAGCCGACTGAGTCGCTCAATGCCCGTCAGCCGTACCCACCGCCTTGCGGGTGCTCGCGTCTCAGGGCCGCGACGCCTGGATACTGCGTAGGGCTGGATTCCATCCTGCCGCGTCGGCCGCAGGCTTGTGAGCCTGATTGCCTATTGCGATACTCGGCCGGCATCGTGCTTGTAGAAGAACTGCAGCTTCACCGGCCAGTCAATGACGCCGAATTGACAAAGCTTCCCGCCACCGCGCGCGCAAGGCGCGTCGAGAATCAGCGTCCGCAGCACCGCTTGTGCTTCCTGCCGCTTCCGCACGGGCACGGGGCGTTGCGATCTCTGCCCTTGATCTTCGGCAATGGCATACCGATAGCGCTCATACCAGGCGGGCTGGCTGGCTCCAGGTACTCCTTCTCGGTTCCAGTGAACGTGTGTACGGCCTTCAGCAATCCCAGGTCCCGTTGGAGACCGCTTGCCTCTTCTTCATCCTCTTGCGTCCACGTCCTCGCGTCGAAGTACACGGCATCCTCCGATCTCGCAGCTTCGTGACCCGCCTCGGTGGCAATGCCGACAACATCCTGTACGTGGGGGTATTTGAGTCTCACCACCTTGCAGTACGCCTCCAGCAGTCTGGCCCGGACACCGCGGTACTCCTCATATGGGACACTAGGATGTTCGGGCAATAGGAGGAACACGTAGCATGGGTCCCCTGGTCTGCTCGGGAAGATGCACCGAACAGCTTTCATCGAGCTGGGAGTCTTGCCAATTAGGTCAAGTATCTTTTTGGCAAGCATCCGCCGGCGAGTGCGCGGCTCGCGCGCCATGAATCGCATGATGCGCTCGTGGCTCTTGATATCGGCATGGAGGGTGTGATACTGAGTGTTGGTGAGGGCGTGGTAGTTGAATGTTTCGATCAGCTCATCCCACGCGTAGCTCACCTTGTTGGCAGCGACTTGACGAGCGCGGTCAGGGCTCTTGGCAAAGGCTTCCCAGAAACCCTCATCGATGGCGACGCCCTTCATGTGTTCCGGTATGACGAAGTCGTGCTCGCCTTGTTCGTTCAGGTACTTGGCGTAATACCCAAGGAGGTCATCTTCGCCCGCGGCCCCGACAAGGCGACCACTCAGGATGAAGGCTTCTTTCTTGGTGAGGTAGGCTGTGAAGTCGGAGATCGTGTCCAAGGTCGTTAGCAGGACATCCAGCGAGGTGTCGTCGAGCACATGGACGAAACCCCTCGCCGGGTCAATCTGTCCGATGGTGAAGGGCGGGACAGCCGAGAAGTGTTCCTCGCCGATGAGCGAGGGCGCTATCATGAGAGTACCGGTGCCGCCGAGTTCCTGGCGACACCTCGCGGAAGCGCCATGCGCCACCATGATGCGATGTACCTTCGCTGTGGCGAGGTCGGGGAGATCGAGGGGGAATGGCTGTGTGCAGGCGGGGTCCAGGAATAGGCGGTCGGGGTGCGTCCTGATCCACCTCTCTGCGCCCCATATCTGCTTGGCCGACTTCAGAACTGCCCTGCGGAACCACCGAGCCCAATCCCTCTGCAGGTCCCCGCTGTTCGGGAACTCGGTATCCTTGTCGGAGAAGATGATGATGTGATCCTCGAACACGGCCAGGAGATCGCACACCTCCTTCGGAGCGCTGCCGCTCGAAAGGCCCTGGTCACGGAAGACGCGAGGGTAGCTCCAGAGCGATAGGAATGACCGCTCGCAGAGCCGCTTCAGGTAGCGCTCTGCTCCGGTAGCTCCGTCGGCTCGGTGTACCGGTAGTTCAGGTTGTCTTTCATCAGCGTCCATGTGTCTGCCTGACAGTCGTGATCAGTCGCGCGAAGGTCGCCCTCGGCCTCATGGCCCTCGGCCTCTGTGATACCATACGATGTGCCAGTGGTAACCGTGGAGGCATCACCCCAGAACAGTACGCGCACAAGCCGCTGGCTGTCAACAATTGCCCAGAGCCCGACCGCGAGTCGTCTTGGGGCCGCAATGTCCTACTCCGCGCTATCCTATCCTCGAACTCTGACGCCACCCTCGACGAAGCCAGCAGTTTCCTTGCTTTCTCTATATCGGACGGATTTGCACAAGTCTCATGGATTCAGAGAAAGAGAGAGCGCCAACCCCATTTTGGGGCCAAAAACGGCTCCCGACGGGATCAGCTCGTCCGATGGGCCGAAGAGGCGGAAGCGTCAAAAACCCTCGTCCCACACGCAAGAATGGCCGCCAACGCGCCCTCTGCTGAGAGCGCCAGGAACCAGAGAGAGACAGGCCCCTCTCAGGACGGTGGTGGAGGAAAACATCCTGGCATCGAAACAACGGGGCTTCGGACGAGGTCGCCGATTTCGATGCGGCGGCGTTTCGGTCAGCGGACGTCACCGCGTCGAAACAAGACCCGCTCGCGCAGTAGCCGGTTCTCTAATGCATACTGAGCCTTCTCTACGAACAGACTCAGCGTGAGCGTGAACTGCTGATCTGAGGACCCTCGTTCGTGCAGCATCGTGTGCCCGGTCCGACAGTGCTGTCCGGCGGGCGGGGAGGGGGAACTGAATCTCGAGCACGATAGATTGGTGGGCCCACCTGGATTCGAACCAGGGACCGACCGGTTATGAGCCGGGAGCTCTGCCACTGAGCTATGGGCCCGCCCGCCTTCGCGGCACCCCGATTATATCCCGCCGCCCCCACCCGGTCAACCCGCCGCCCCCGCCTCCGACCCCGGCCCGGGCGCCCGCCTCCCGCTCCCTCTCCCCCTGTAGGGGCGCATGGTATGCGCCCGCCTCCTCCCCCCTCTCCCCCTGGGAAAGGGTCGGGGTGAGGGCACCTCCCCCCTCTTGTCATTTCGAGGAAGGCCCCGCCGACCGAGAAATCCCGCTCTCCTCAGCCCCGCCCCACCCCCCCGGGCCGGTAGGCCCGGCGGCCGAGACGGCTGGGGGGCCCGGTGCGCACCCGGCCCCCCCGGCGCTGGCTCCCCGGGACCTAATTGTTCCCCGTGGTGAAGTTGATGGTGTAGGCGCCGCCCACGGTCTCCCAGGCCGGCACCCCGTAGGCATCATGCCAGTCCACGTCATCCCCGCCGTCGAGCTTCAGCACGTAGGCGGTGCCTGCGTTCAGCAGGATACTGGACTTCACGTGCATGGTATAGATGTGGGTATCCGGATCATAGCTGCACTGGCTGCTGTCAATCAGGTCATTGCCCCCGATTGTCATGTGAAGCCCACCGATCACGCCCGACAGCTCGGCGTCCCAGCCGTTGACCGGCTTGGACCACGTGATCCTGATCTCCAGGTTGCTCCGGGCCACCCCGGTCGCATTGGAGGCGGGGCTGGTCGCGTTCACCGCCGGCGGCGTCAGGTCCGGATTCTCTGGCACCCCCGACAGGCGGGTGGCGGTTACCGGAATGGTGTCCGTATCGCTCTGATAATGGCGCACCAGGTTGCCCGCCAGCGTCTTCCCATCGGCCGCCAGCTTCAGGCTGAGATCATACACCGCCCCGTTGTTGGCGGTGAAGGTCCCGGTAAGCTGCCCGTTGCTAAACCTGCCGTTCGCCAGGGGGTACTGCGCTACGCTGCCGGACACCGTGGTCCCGCTCTGGGTAAGCAGCATCCCCATGGCGCCGGCCGCACCGCCCGCCGCGCCAGTCAATGTGGACTCCCAGCGCCCGGTTACCCCCCGGTCTATCACCTCCACGGAGACGGCCTTCTCCACCTGTCCACTGTTGAAGCTGGCCGTGACCTGGGCCGTGCCCACGCTCACCCCCGTCACCTTGCCCGTGCTGTCCACGGTGGCGACCGCCTCGTCGTCCGAGCTCCAGGCAAAGCTGTCCGGCGCCACCAGCACCACCTTGCCCTCCGCAGTGACCGCACAGACTACGAGCTGCAGGGTCTTCCCCTTCTCCACCTGGTAAGTATCGCCCACCTGCAGTTGCGCCACCACCAACACGCTGACCGCCGCCACCTCCCCGCTCAGGGTGGCGCTGGCCGCCTTGGCCTGCTCGATGGTGAGCACCCCTTGCGCCTGCGCCAACTGCTGCTGCTGTGCATCGAGGGCGGTGGCTACATACTGCCGCCGCCCCACCGGTAGGCCGTCAAAGCGCACCTCGGTGGTCGGCCGCTGCGCTACCTTGCTGGCGCCGCTCACCCCTACCATATCAATGCGCATGCTCTGCGCCTCCGCCGGCGCCTGGCCCCGCACCGGGGGCGCCAGGTTGGCGGTCGGCCACTCCAGGTGGAAAACCGCACTCCCGGTCGCGGGGGTCACCGCCCCCCCGCCTCCTCCTCCGCAGCCTGCCAACAGGCATGCTCCCAGCAGCCCTGCCAGCAACATCAGTCCCGTTCGTCCCATGATTGCTCCTCCCCGGTCGGCGTTAGCTGATCCCCAAGCCATTGCCTGCTATTCGCTTGCTCCCGGCGGAGCTCCTCCCCCCTTTTTCCGCGGCAGGGTGGGGGTAAGGGTCACTCTGTAGGGGCGCATGGTATGCGCCCGCCTCCCGCTCCCTCTCCCCCTGGGAGAGGGTCGGGGTGAGGGTCGCGCCCCCGTAGGGCAGGAGCTTGTCTCCTGCCCTACATCCCGCGCGCCCTCTGGCCCGTGCGTTAACTCTTAGAAGGGCTTGGTGCCGGTCTCCGTCCCTCCTACCTTCGCCCACCGCAGCCGGCGCTGCTGCTGGGCGCCATTGCCCGCCAATCCCAGATGCCGCACCATGCCCATGCCTTTTGCCCACCACTCGTTGTAGATGCGGTCGCCGTCAATGCTGTGGTACTCAAAGCGAATGCGCAAGCAGCCAGGGAAGAACGCCGCCGGCACGCTCACATCCTCCAGGTCCTCGATGGTGATCTTGTAACTGCCTACCCCGACCTTTGTGCCATTCACGTAGACGTCACCGGTGCCGGTTACCACCTGCCCCAGGGTAACCAGGGCCGGCATGATGATGGGAGGTCGCACCCGGAGTTCCTTCGTCCCCGGATCGTCATCGTCGCCGTACCTGAGCACGCCCTGGGCGCCTACCTTCAGGTAGTCATACCACGTATCATAGGGCACGCCCAGCAGGTTAACGTAGGCCCAGTACTCCCTCATTACCGCGGTCCCTTCCATCTGCACCTGGCTCTCCACCTTGCAGTGGGTATAGGCTGCCGTACCGCTCCAGTCTGTTCCCTCGTACCACCGCTCATCACCGACCTGCAGCGGGAAGTACTCCCGAATGTCGAGCTTCTCCGTCACCAGCACGGTCACGGTCTTGGTCAAGGGTGATCCGCCCGTGGTCAGCGTGGCCGTGACTTGGGCCGTGCCCCCGCTCACTCCCGTCACCTTGCCCGTGCTGTCCACGGTGGCGACCGCCTCATCGTCCGAGCTCCAGGCAAAGCTGTCCGGCGCCACCAGCACCACCTTGCCCTCCGCAGTGACCGCACAGACTACGAGCTGCAGGGTTTTCCCCTTCTCCACCTGGTAAGTATCGCCCACCTGCAGTTGCGCCACCACCAACACGCTGACCGCCCCCACCTCCCCGCTCAGGGTGGCGCTGGCCGCCTTGGCCTGCTCGATGGTGAGCACCCCTTGCGCCTGCGCCAACTGCTGCTGCTGTGCATCGAAGGCGGTGGCTACATACTGGCGCCGCCCCACCGGTAGGCCGTCAAAGCGCACCTCGGTGGTCGGCCGCTGCGCCACCTTGCTGGCGCCGCTTACCCCTACCATATCAATGCGCATGCTCTGCGCCTCCGCCGGCGCCTGGCCCTGCACCGGGGGCGCCAGGTTGGCCGTCGGCCACTCCAGGTGGAAAACCGCACTCCCGGTCGCGGGGGTCACCGCCCCCCCGCCTCCTCCTCCGCAGCCTGCCAACAGGCATGCTCCCAGCAGCCCTG
>Ga0315294_10000525_pt1 | contig 41261 bp, 47 predicted proteins | sample YL17G13_40_MG_FD_203626 | JGI IMG/M metagenome (GOLD analysis project Ga0315294, IMG submission 203626) | Sediment microbial communities from Yellowstone Lake, YNP, Wyoming, USA - YL17G13_40 | ecosystem: Environmental > Aquatic > Freshwater > Lake > Sediment | place: USA: Wyoming | collected... | reverse complement strand
TAAATGGATTGTTGATCTTCCGGGTTATGGTTTTGCCGCTGTTTCAATAAAAGAAAAAGATAACTGGAAGCATATGATTGAATGTTATCTTTCCAGCCGGTCTTCACTTAAAGCTATTTTTGTTCTAGTTGATGCGTATGTTGGAGCAACAGCCCTTGACAGACAAATGTTAGCATGGTTAAAAAGTGCAGGTATGCCGTATCGTATAATCGTTAATAAAATCGATCGTATTACGCAAGTGAATCTTGCTGAACAACGCCAAAGTTTAGCCTTAGATTTAGAAGTAATGCCGGATCATATTCTTTGGGTTAGCGCAAAGAAGGGCACAGGCATAAAGGACCTGCATACTAGTATATCCGGTTTTCTTGCATTATAAAAGGATAAGAAAGAAGTGTCTTATTTAAAAGTATGTGTGCTTAGGAGCAGTAGCAGCGGTAATTGCACCGCTATCTGGACGGCGAAATCAGGTATTTTGATTGATTGCGCAGGCATTGGCTTGGAGGGAATCGAAAAAGACTTAAGAGACATTAAACTAGATCCTTTCCAGATCAATGGCATTGTCATAACACATGGGCACGAAGATCATATCTGTAAAAATACTTTCAAAATAGCGGGTCGCTACGGGATACCGATCTATATACACCACGATACATATCAAGTCATTAAGAAACGATATCGTGTAAAAAATCATCAATTTAAAATAATGCATCATACGGGGAAGCCATTCATAATAGATGATCTAAAGATTATGCCCTTTAAAACGTTCCATAGCGGCGGCTATGTAGGTAAACCGTTCGGTTTTTGCATAGAGTATAAACACAAGGGCTCCTGCCGCAAGGTGGGCCTTTTAACAGATACGAGCAAGGTAACCGATAGCATGGTCAGGATGTTGCATGATTGCAAGTGCTTGATCATTGAATGTAATCATGATACAAAGTTAGCGTGGGCAAAATCGCCAAATCAGTCGACTTGGAAAGAACACCTTAACAATGATGCTGCCCTTGAAGCACTGATAAAAATCAAAAATGGATCTATTAATAGCGTAGCTCTAAAACACGTATTTCTAGCGCATATTAGCGAAAGACATAATAAGCCCAGGACTCTTATCAGCCGGATATCCAATGGTATTCGTAGGGAGAATATTAGGGGTTGCGATCTAATGCTAACCTACCGAGAAAAAAGGACACAAGTCAAAGAAATACTATGAAATTCCACACCGATCAAACAATAACAAGAGATTCTCTCCCAGCGCATCTTGACATAAATGATGAATTCAAGTCAGCATTTGATCTTATGGAGTATACTAGGGAGTGTCTTTTTATCACAGGTAAGGCGGGTACCGGTAAATCGACCCTCCTAAAATATTTTAAGGCCAATACGGGTAAAAAGATAATCGTGTTAGCCCCGACAGGTGTCGCGGCCATCAATGTAGGCGGCCAGACTATTCATTCCTTCTTTAGGTTACCTCCAAAGATCATTCAAAAGGATGCCATAAAGCGCCTTAGAGACAAGAGCCTGATCGAGAATCTCGATATGGTAATAATAGACGAGGTATCGATGGTGCGGTCAGACATTATGGATGGTATCGACTATGCACTACGTCTTAACCGCGGCAGAATGAAGACGCCGTTTGGCGGAGTCCAAATGGTATTTTTTGGAGATCTTTTCCAGCTATCTCCTGTGGTCGAGAATGAAGCAAAGGAGCTGCTGGAAGGGCGATATCCAAGTCCTTATTTTTTCAGCGCTAAAGTGTTTAACGATTGCAATATCAGGTCCATCGAGCTGTCGACTATATATAGACAAAAAGATAGTTCGTTCATGGAGCTCTTAAACAGGGTCAGGAATAAAGAGTATACTAAAGAGGACCTGGATACATTAAATGAGAGGGTCCAAAAAGATATAGCGGTTTCCAGGGAAGACGAGACGGTGATCCTGACAACGACTAATAGCCTGGCAAACACAATAAATCAGGAGCGCTTATCAAAACTTCCCGGTAAGGAGATAACATATGAGGCTGTGGCGACCGGGAAATTCGAAGAGTCGGCATATCCTACCGACGCATCCTTAAAACTCAAAAAAGGCGCGCAGGTAATACTGATAAAAAATGATCCCGACAAACAATGGGTAAACGGTACGCTTGCTAAAGTCGTGGCTTTATCGAAAGATTCGATAGTCGTGGATATTAACGGGCGTACATGCGATGTCCCTGTTGTCAAGTGGCAGAAGATCAGGTATAACTACAACGAGGATGAAGACAAGATAGAAGACGAGGTTGTGGGGGTCTTCGCGCAATATCCCATAAAACTGGCCTGGGCCATAACTATTCACAAAAGCCAGGGCCAGACGTTCGATAAGGTAATAATTGACCTGGGGAATGGCGCGTTTACTCATGGCCAGTTATACGTCGCGCTTAGCAGGTGCACTTGCCTGGATGGCATAAGACTTAAGCGTCCGGTGAACCGCAGCGACATCATATTTGACCAGCGCATCTATGAGTTTAAGGAGCGGCTCGTCAGCTTATTTTGATAGTCACTTTTTCTACATGATTACTTTCCCTCTATAATTCCAGGGATAAAATACTTAATTCCAAGACCTATGAATACAAAAGTCCTGCTTTTTAATTTGCCTCCTTTGGGAGGCGATCTTTTTCCTATATCGCTCGGCTATATTGCCGCAAGCCTAGCCAAGCATAACATTGGTTCAGTTATCGCTGAAATAGATTCGCTTACTACTCTTACGGATAAATCGATCAGCAGGTTTGTCCTCAAATCTAAACCTGCGGTAGTGGGTTTAGCGGTATATCAGGTGAATATCCGTTTGGCAATGCAATTGGCAAAGCTGATCAAAATGTGCGATTCGTCTATTGTGGTTGTATTGGGTGGGCCACAGGCAACTTTTATGCCTGGCCGGGCATTAATGCAGATGCCTTATGTTGATGTGATCATTCGGGGAGAAGGGGAGACCGTGATGCCTGCTTTTATTAACTGTCTGGAGAAGCAGGGAGATATCACAAAAGTAAAAGGTATAGCATTCCGGCTAGGGGGTGAAATCTATGAAACAGCATCTCAGCCGTTTGTTCGTAACCTGGATAAATTACCTTCCCCTTATCAGACAGGTGTATTTCGCTGGAGCGATCATACTGGCGCGGCGATGCTTGCTTCCCGCGGTTGCACTTATAACTGCAATTTTTGTTATACCCCGAAAGCTTTTAACCGGACTATCCGGGTGCATTCGCCTCACCGCGTGTTCGCAGACATGAACGTCTGCGTTAAGAACGGGATCCGTAGATTTTTCTTTGCCGATCCTTCTTTTACCGTTGATAAGAAGTGGGTCAGGGCGATCATGCGAGGTATAATCAAGAAACGTTGGAAGATCGAGATCTGGTGTGAGACACGCGCGGAATTAGTGGACGCGGATCTGCTTAATCTTATGGCCAGGGCAGGGGTGAAGTATCTTGCTTATGGCCTGGAGTCAGTTGATTCGGCGGTAAACAGGGCGATCAATAAACGGATCGACCTGCGTCAGTTTGAAGAGACTATTAGATTAACTCAGTCTGCGGGTATTGAAGCCGAGGTTTTTACTTTGTATGGCCTGCCGAAACAGACGCGGCAGTCATGTCTTGAGACTTTAAGTTTTTTGCAGGATTTAGGCGTTAAGATCATTGGCAATTCGGCCGGCCAGCAGTTGTTTCTTTTTTTTGGTACGGATGTCTTTAAACATCCGCGAAAATACGGGATTCGTCTGCTTAAGAAGCGCGGACCGTTGTATTTATCTCCGGGAGCGGATTTTGAGACCGATTGGATGACGAAGAGGGATATCGCGTTCGTTGCCAGGAAGTACAAGGAGGCTATGGAAGGTACAGATGCTTGCGGTAAGCACATGCGGAGAGTTATTGTTTCTTAGAACCGGTTCTCTCGATGGAGCTCCCTCACAAATTTTCCCATAGCTGTATGCAGAGAGGCCGTCCCCTTGTCGAATATTACTGCCCGTCCTCGCGGGAGTCACCTTCGATACATGATAATCCTGGTTGGCAATGCTTTACACCGGTGGTATAATTATTATTTAACAACTATAAACTATATATAGGTAAACAAATCGTGACGCAGAAAGAAAGAACCAAAGAAAAACACATTAAAGAGAAAAAGCTCCTGCAATCGGGAAACAGAATATCATTGCTTATGTTGTTGTGCCTAGCGGTGATGGTAGTGTTCCTTAAGCCTGATTTTTGCCAGAGTAACGACACGATGAAGGGAATGGATATGGGCGGGCAGACGCAGGGCACCATAAAAAGCGTTGCACAGGATCAGGCAAAAATGAATATGGGCGAGGAAGAAATGGATATGGTTCATCCTTTTTTCACCCATATGGGTCTGCCAGATCCTGTTGGACATTACGCGCTACGGCTGAGCGGCGTAGCCACTAGTGAGGAGGGGCATACCCGTGGGGATTTCGGGCTCCATCTGGAAACTGGGTTATTGGATAGAGTAGGGCTACACATTAGGAACGACCGGGTTTTAAACAATGCCCATACCGAGATTATGCTTCAATACGCCGCCATTAGAAGTCGAAACGGGATGAGCGGTTTTTCACCGTTTGTAGAGGTGGAAGTTCCGAGCCATAAGGATGAACGACACACGTATGGGTTGTTTGGGTTCTCTACTATGTGGTCAACCCGTATACTTGAAGTTAATCAATCATTGGAGTATAGCCTAGAGGAAGAGGCCTTAGAAGGAAGCATATCGCTGGTGGGAAAGATAGGTCAACATTTATTTCCGGTCTTCGAGTTCATCTTGGCTTCGGCCAAAGGTGAAAAACCGCAGAATTCTGTGATCGGGGGCCTGAAGTACCGGATTAACAAAAATATAGTGTTTGGTATAGGGTACCAGTTTCCGGTGACACAGGTCAGAGAGTTTGCTCGGCAGATATTTTTTCAAACAGATCTTGAATGGTGATGTGGGATTGAGGAATGCGTTGAGATTAAGGAGGAGCCGATAATGTACCATGTTGATATAACTAATACAGGGGAATATTCTTTTAAAGTTAAATCGAAAGATTACGAATTTCTTGTGGATACAAAAGGGAAAGGGATTACACCTCCTGATGCATTACTTGCTAGCCTCGGTACTTGCGTAGGTGTATATGTGCGTAAGTATGCAGAAGGTGCAAAATTAACGCTCCCCGAGTTTAACATTAGCGTGGACGCGGATTTCTCTAAAGAAACACCAGTTTGTTTCAGAAAAATAAACGTGAATGTAGATTTAAAGGGAACGCAGCTTGATGACCGTAGAATTAAGGCCATGCATGAATTTATAAAAAATTGCCCTGTGCACAATACCATAAAGAACAATCCCGAAGTAGAAATAAATATAAAATAGGGTATATTATTTATTAGGAGGTAATATTATGGCAAAGGACTTTACGGTAAAGCAGTTTATGGCTGGAAGTTGCTATTCTTATATACTAAGTTCTCGCGATGAAGCCTTGATTATTGATCCGCATATTAGCATGCAAGAAGAATATACCGGCTATTTAAAGAAGAAGGGGTTAAGCCTTAAGTTTATAATTGATACTCACACGCATGCCGACCATTTTTCTTTAGCGGCAGTATTAAAGAATAAATTTGGAGCGCAGGTATTAATGCATGAAAAAGCGATATCTAGTGTTGCGGATAGGCGTCTTAAGGATAATGATCAAGTAACCTTGGGCTCGAGTAGCTTTAAAGTTATATATACTCCGGGACATACCGATGATGCGGTTAGCTTATATGGAGAAGGAAGATTATTTACAGGGGACGTGCTTCTGATTGGAAGCCTCGGCCGCACAGATTTTCAAAACGGTTCTCCCGAATCTATGTTTGATACTCTTCAGAAATTAAAGTCCCTGCCAGATGAGACCATAGTGTTACCCAGTCATGATTATCATGAAAAGCGCTCATCAACCATTGCTCAAGAGAAAGAAGGGAATCCTTTCTTAGCGGAAACAAATAAAGAGGCATTCGTTAAGAACATGCGCGCAAAAATTATTCCTAAGCCGTTTAACATTGATAATATTGTAAGGGTAAACCAGAAAGGCGAGGCAGCTTCTATAGAGATGATTCCGCCGCGGGAAGCCTTAGCGTTTATACAAAAAGATTTGCAGGTTAAACTTCTGGATGTGCGTTCTCCTTTAGAGTTCAGCGAAGTACACATTCAAGATTCAATAAATGTCCCCATTGATATACTTTCTGCAAAAATTAATGATTTGATTCAATCTAAACAAAGTTATGTAGTGCTTTGCCGCACCGGGAACCGTTCCCCTATGGCAGCTGATATGTTAATGCAGTCAGGTATTCATGGAGTTAAAGTAATGCAGGGCGGCATGACGCGCTGGCAGAAAGAGGGTTTGCCTGTTATCAAGGGCAAAGGCGGAGTATCATTAGAACGCCAGGTCCGGCTTATTGCAGGTAGCTTGGTGTTATTGGGGATACTCTTGTTATGGTTTGCGCACTGGGCGTTTATTTTTATTTCGGTATTTATCAGCTGTGGCTTGATTTACTCCGGCCTTAGCGATAATTGTCTCATGGGCATGTTGCTGATGAAACTTCCTTATAATAAGAAACTATATAAAACAAAGTTAGGTGGAGGAACCTGTTCAATTAGCGGTTAAAATCCACCCATAATTATAAAATTTCCTTCCTTAGCGGTAATACCTCTCAAATTTACCAATAGCTGTAAATGGAGAGGTTTTTTCCTTGTCGAATATTACTGCCTCTTCAAACGGGATGCCCCACAGTACTTTGTATATGATTATCTTGTACTGATGGTTAATTCAAGATATAATTACACTTATGTTTATGATATTTATGCGGGGAGACCCAAGATATGTTTGAGCGGAAATATCAAAAAATAGCTCCAGTTTCAGTCTTCATAAGAAGATTGGTTGTATCTGCCGGAATTGCCATTCTATTGATTCTATTCGTCTTGTTCATTGGTATTGCCGGATATCATTGGATAGCCGGTTTGAATTGGGTTGATTCACTTCTTAACGCGTCTATGATTCTGGGTGGCATGGGACCGGTAAATCTACTTACTACTATAGGCGCAAAAGTCTTTGCTTCACTATACGCTCTTTTCAGCGGGCTTGTATTTATTGCAGTAATGGGAATCGTTTTTTCGCCGATTATACATAGAATACTCCACAAGTTTCATATGGATGATAAATAACATGAGAGATTTTAAGCCGGGATTGCAGAGTGTGAATAAGAGAGAACTGCACTTAACTGGCGTGCGCAGTGTGGTTATTTTAGGCGACAACGGATGCAGGCCTCCGGAAATGATAGACACCAATGCCTTTAAGAAGATTTTAAAGATTAAAACAGATTTTTTTATTATTGTCGGGGATATAGTTTTTAAAGGTAAGGCAGGCGAATACAGGAAGTTATCTAAGTTCTGTAGAAAAAATAGCCAAAGCCCCGTATTTACTCTAGCCGGCAACCACGATCTTCCCATGTACTCTAAATTTTGCGGCAGGTCCAGTTATGCGATCGTTCTAGATAGATTCGGCTTTATTTGCCTTGATAATTCAAAAAGAAAATTTAAGCAAAGCGATGTTGATCTACTGAATAGGGTCTTAAAGAAACACAGGGGAAGAAAGTTTTTTGTCCTCTTTCATATCCCGCCGCCATTAAAATTTAATAATTCGCATATCGAATACGCGGAGTGGAAAAAAATAAAAAGAGCGTTAGATAAATTTAAAGAAAGAATCGTTTGTGTTTTTTGCGGCCATATACACGCGCTCATTGACTATCGGCTTGACGGTTACCATATCATTATAACCGGGGGAGGAGGAGCCAGACTTTTTGATTTAAAACAGGATAGACTCAAGGCTCATCATGCTATAAAATTAAGCGCTTTAGATGAAAGTCAAATAAAATCTCAAGTCATTGTGGTTAGCGGAAGAAAAAAACATGCGGAAGTCAGAATATGAAAGTTTATGAATTGCTGGTTCCTCATTCAGAGAATTCAAAGTATAATAAAGGACAGTCCAATTTTTTGAAAACCCAAAAATTATGATATAATAAGTTACCTATTTGGAAATGGTAAAAAAATAAAAGGAGGTGTATTATGGCGAGTATTACAAAAGAAAAGCTCATAGAATTGTTAAATAAGGACCTTGGCCTGGAGTATACGGCCTGTGTGCAGTATACCCAGCATCAAGGGGTGCTAAAGGGAGCCATGTATCAGAATATCCAAAAAGAGCTCATTATACATGCCCAGCAGGAATTGGCGCATGCAACTATTCTAGCCGCCCAGATAGATTATCTTAAGGGATTTCCTACAGTTGAGATGCCGTTACCAAAAGCCTCAAAGGAAAATAAGGAAATGCTACAGCAGGATTTAGCTGGTGAAAACGATGCCATAAGTAGGTATATAGCAAGGGTAAAACAGGCCGAGGAACTGAATCTCTATCATTTAGCTCAGCAGCTTAGAAATATCTTAGCTATGGAACAAGAGCATGCAATGGATCTCGAGCAAGCTCTCGGTGAATAAAAAATGAAAAAATTATTGCATATAATCGCTACACCCAGGGCCCAAGATTCAAGGACGCTTCAGATCAGCCAAGTATTTTTAGAGAATTTTCGAAAAAAGTTCCCCACCTGTGTAATAGATGAATTGAACGTAGCGACCGAATCGCTGTCGTCTCTCACCGTGAAGGTCGTGAGTGGTAAATACGTTCTACTTGGTGGGAAGGATCTCTCGGGAGAACTTAAAACCGCCTGGCGCGAAATCGAGCGCCACATAGAGAGATTTCTTTCAGCCGACATCTACCTCATAAGCACGCCGATGTGGAATTTTAGCATCCCTTATACCCTGAAGCACTATATCGACATTATTCTCCAGCCCAAGTATCTTTTTCGTTACACGCCTTCTGGAGTAGAGGGATTGGTGAAGAATAAAAAGATGGTGGTAATTACCAGCCGCGGCGGTGATTACAGTCAAGGAAGCCCCGTACATAATTTTGATTTTCAGGAGCCATATTTGCGCACTGTTTTTGGATTTGTAGGCATAACTGATATAACTTTTGTTATTGCGCAGCCTATGGATGCATTAGGCCCGGAGATTCAGGCGAAAAAGATAGAAGAAGCAAAATCTGTAGCTAGGAAAATAGCGGATTCCTTTTAGGTGCACGATATGGACGAATTTTCTATACTCATAGGTGGGAAAGCTGGTTTTGGGATCGATAAGGCGGGTATGGTCATAGGGCGCCTACTAAATCAGCTTGGCTACCGTATTTATATCTATCGGGATTATCCTTCTCTCATCAGGGGTGGCCATACATTTTCTATCATTCGCGCATCCAAAAGCAGGATAGCTGTTCATCAAGAAAAGGTAGATCTTATTTTAGCATTAAATCAGGAAACGCTCGACCTCCATAAAAGCAGGCTGAAGAAAAACTGCTTTTTTATTTTTGATTCAGAACAAGTAAAAGTTGGTGCTGAGTATACTTGTGGACTCGGACTTGCCTTAGGGAAGTTTCTTAAGGAGGAAACCGCTCCGGAGATAATGCGTAATACCTGTATAATCGGAGCACTAGCAAAAGCCATCGGATTAAGTTTTGATGTTTTAGAGGATGTCCTTAAGAAAGAATTTACTAAAGATATAGATTTGAATATAAAGGTTGCGCAACGGGGCTTTAAGGAGTCAAAAGAATTAATAAAAATTGAGCCTTTCAAACAGGAAAGCCTACCTTTACTTACCGGCAATCAGGCAATAGCGTTTGGCCTTATAAAAGGCGGGCTTGACGTGTATGTCTCTTATCCTATGACTCCGACTTCTCCTATTTTGCATTTTCTTGCCGAAATTGCTGATGATTTTTCTCTGGATGTGATTCATCCGGAAAGTGAAATCAGTGTAATTTTAATGGCCTTGGGTTTTTCCTATATGGGTAAAAAAGTAGCTGTCGGGACTTCTGGCGGCGGATTCTGCCTTATGACCGAAGGATTAAGTTTGGCCGGTATGGCTGAGTTGCCTATAGTAATAATTCTCGGACAAAGACCGGGGCCATCAACAGGCCTGCCTACTTATTCTGCACAGACTGAATTACATTTCGCTTTACATGCTGGACAAGGAGAATTTGTGCGGTTTATTGTTGCTCCGGGGGATACGGAAGAGGCCTATTTCTGGTCAGCACAGGCAATGAATATGAGTTGGAAATACCAAATACCCTCGATTATTCTCTCTGATAAAAATATGGGTGAAGGAGTTTTTAATTTTGACATTAATTCTATCCCAGAGGTACACGAAGAAACGCCTTCTCTGTGGGACAGAAAGTCTCCCTATAAAAGATACCTTATTACAAAAAATGGCGTTTCTTCTTTGGCCTCTGTACCCGATAAAGAAGCAATCATAAAAGTAAATAGTTATGAACATGATGAATATGGCATAACTACCGAAGATTCCAAACTGACTATTTTGATGCAGGATAAGCGTATGAGCAAAGAAAAGTATTTAGAAGAGGAATTAGAGAAGTTTGAAACTGTAAAAGTTTATGGGGATAGAGATGCTTCGGTGAGCTTGCTCTGTTGGGGGTCTAATAAAGGAGTTTGTGTGGAACTTGCAGAAAGATTAGGCATAAAAGTTATTCAACCGCTGGTGCTTTGGCCTTTTCCGACAAGACAGTTTCAAAGGGCGCTTAGTGGAGTAAAAAAGCTTGTCTGCGTAGAGAGTAATGCCACAGGACAGTTAACGCGTCTGATGAAAATACTTGGTTTTAATGTAGATGAACAGATCCTAAAATATGATGGTCGTCCTTTTTCTTTTGATGAGCTAGAGGCAGGAACAAGGGGAATCCTGAAATGAGCCAGACGAATCTCGGAACTTATGCCCAGAATACCTGGTGCCCGGGGTGCGGAAATTTCGCAATACTAAATGCTATAAAGATGGTATTAGGTGAATTAAATGCCGAAGGAGTTCCTTTAGAAAATATCGTATTGGTTTCAGGTATTGGCTGTCATGCCAAAATCGTAGATTATTTAAACGTGAACAGTTTTTATTCTATTCATGGAAGAGCAGTACCTGCTGCAGAAGGGATAAAGCTTGCCAATCCAGATGTTAAAGTTATTGGTTTTGCCGGGGATGGAGATGCCTATGGAGAGGGCATAGAGCACCTAGTATTTGCCGCTAAGCGCAATATCGACATTACCATGATTATCCACAATAACCGGGTATATGGTCTTACAACCGGTCAATACACACCTACTTCTCCATTAAGCTTCCGTGGACGCTCAACCCCGCAGGGTACGGTAGAAGGCCCAATTAATCCTCTTGAGATTATGCTTGCAAGTGGCGCTACATATTTAGCAAGGGGGACATCCCACGGCATAGAGCTCTTAAAGAAGATTTTTAAGGAAGCAATTTTACACAAAGGCTTTTCTCTGGTTGATGTTTTACAGGTTTGCGTAACCTACTTTAATATGTACGAGTATTATGATAAACGCGTATACGAGTTAAAGGATCACGACTCTCGGGACTATTATCAGGCCTTAAATAAGATAAGAGAATGGGATTATGATAAAGACGCTCCGATTGCCCTGGGGACATTCTATGAAAAAGAAACCCCTACCTTTGAAGACAGATTCTTTCTAAAGAAGAGGCAGGGGACGATAGATAAGGATTTAAAAATAAAAGAATTATTAAAAAATCAATTTAGATAAAAGGTGTGCAAATGAATAAATACAAATGTACAGTTTGCGGCTATATTTATGATCCTGCAATGGGTGATTCAACCCAGGGGATTATTCCGGGGACGCCATTTGATAAATTACCCGATTCTTGGGTCTGTCCTGAATGCGGCGTAGGCAAAGATATGTTTGAGAAGGTCTAAAATGAAGAAGCTTTCGGAAGAGATAAGGCATTTTTTGCAAAATCAAGGTTTTGTTATTATTTCCACTATTGATAAAAACGGCTATCCGCATAATTCCTGTAAAGGTATAGTAAAAATAAACGGAAACGACAAGATTTATTTACTCGACCTTTACCACGCCAAGACATGCACCAATCTAAAAGCAAATCCGCATATAAGTATCACCGTAGTTGACGAACACAAATTTAAAGGCTATTGTTTAAAAGGAAGAGCAAAAATAATTGTTGGTAATAATCTTGCTCTCGAGATTATCAGAGCATGGGAATCGAGGATTACGACAAGGATAGCGCAAAGGCTCTTAAAGAATATGCGCGAAGAAAAAGGCCATTCCCAACACCCGGAAGCGCTTTTACCTAAGCCTGAATATATGATTGAGATGGAAGTAGACGAAATAGTCGACCTTGCCTACCCCCTAGTTTAAAAAGAAGAAAGAGATGACAAAAAGAGTTCTTGTGTATAGCACGCCAACCTGCCCTTATTGTATCAGGGCAAAACAATTTTTAACGGAAAACAATATAGTATTTGAAAATTATGATGTTTCCACTGAACATCAGAAGGCAGAAGAGATGGTTCAGAAATCCGGGCAAATGGGCGTGCCGGTATTGGATATTGAAGGTGAGATTATAGTCGGATTCGATAAAGAAAAAATAAAACAAGCATTAGGATTATAGCTATGTATGATTTAATTATTATCGGTGCTGGGCCAGCAGGGATAACTGCAGCGGTTTATGCTGCCCGTAAGAAGATGGACTTGTTGGTGGTTAGCAAAGATATCGGTGGACAGGCAGCGTGGAGTGGCGATATCGATAATTATATCGGCTATCAATTCATCACCGGCCCGGAATTAGCCGCTAAATTTGAAGAGCATCTGCGCAAATACGCGATTACGCTGAAAGAAAACGAAGAGGTAATTGAGCTTAAGAAAACAGGTGATATCGTTTCGGTAAAAACTAATAAAGGAGCCTATGAATCCAAAACCGTAATAATCGCTTCAGGCAAGAAATCAAGAGAACTGGATGTATCGGGTGAAAAAGAATTTAAAAATAGAGGCTTGACTTATTGCGCTACCTGCGATGCCCCTCTATTTGCAGGCAAGGATGTAGCGGTAATCGGCGCAGGTAACTCTGCTTTGGATGCGACGATACAATTGCTAAAGATAGCGCGCCGTATTTTTATTATTAATATCGCCCCCCAACTTACCGGCGACGCAATAATGCAGGAGCAAATAGAGGACAGCAAAATCGTAACTGTACTAAACAATACGCAGGTAATCGCAATCCTTGGGGATAGGTTTGTTACAGGTGTTAAGATAAGAAAAGAAGGAAAAGAAGAAATAGTATTTTGTCAGGGCATATTTGTGGAAATCGGCATGGTCACCAACATTACATTTGGCAAAGACATAGAAAAGAATGATTTTGGTGAGATTAAAGTTAACAGCCGCAATGAAACCAATATCCCTGGAATTTTTGCTGCAGGAGATGTTACAGATGTGCCGGAGAAACAAATTATTATTGCGGCAGGTGAAGGAGCCAAAGTAGCTTTGAGCGCTTTTAGATATTTAGTGCAACATAAGTTTGGATAATTAAGATTAGAGAAGTTAAATAGGAGGAATTTATGACTAGAAGTATAACTTTCAAAGGAGATTCACTTACTTTAGTAGGAAGAATTCTAAAAACTGGAAAACCCGCTCCGGATTTTAAAGTAGTTTCTCAGGACCTAAAGGAAATAGGCTTGGTTAATTTTAAAGATAAAATAAAAATCATCGGTTCTTTTCCATCGCTAGATACTACTGTTTGTGATCTGCAGGTAAAAGAGTTTAATAAAAGGGCAGCAGGATTATCCAGCGATATTGTAATTTTAGGGATAAGTAAAGATTTACCTTTTGCGCAGAAGAGATTTTGCGAAACATTTGAGATCAAAAATGTGAATGTTTTCTCTGACTATAAAACGTCTTCTTTCGGAATTAACTACGGCCTGCTGATTAAGGAATTAAATCTTTTAGCCAGATCCGCGCTCATTGTAGATAAAAATAATATATTGCGTTATATGCAGATAGCAGAAGAGGTAACTATATCTTTAAATTACGAAGATGTGTTAAAAAACTTGGCAGAAATCATGAAAAATCCTGCCCTGTTGGTTAAAGAAGAACTGCCTTCTAAATGTAAGCCTTGTGAAGGAGGAACGCTTCCTCTGTCCAAAGAAACTGTGCAGAAATTATTAGCAAAATATCGCGGCTGGGAAACGGTTGATGATAAGAAATTGGTTAAGGAGTTAAAATTCAAGGATTTTATAGAGTGTAAATATTTCTTGGATCTGGTTTCAGTTATTGCTCAAGAACAGGGACATCATCCAACTATGACAATTATCTACAATAAATTAAAAATCACCTTGACTACGCATGCAGCCGGAGGTTTGACAGAAAACGATTTCATTATGGCAAAAATCATTGACGAGTTAGAGAGTTAAATATAGGAGGTGGATAATGTGGTGGCTAGCGGTAATAGTATTGGTTATGGTAGCCTTACTTTTTATTAAAAAAGGTGGCTGTTGCTGTTCAAAAAAGAAATAGTCGATACTTAAAAGATGTTTAATCTTAAATCCATAAAGACCAAGTTAATAATTTATTTGGTATGTTTTGCTTTATTTCTGGCAATTAAAGATAAAGACATTTTATTCTTGTTTACCGTTTTTGTAGCGGTTATATCAGCTTTAGTAATCGAGTCCTTCATTTTGTATTTAAAAAATAAAGCCTTCCAAATAACCGAAAGCTCAATTATTACTGGATTAATCTTAGGTTTTGTGCTTTCCAGTGATGAGGTATGGTGGAAGTTTATTTTTGCCTCAGCATTAGCTATTCTTTCCAAACACTTAATTCGCTTTCAGAAAAAACATATTTTCAATCCTGCAGCCCTTGGTATATTCTTGAGCACAATCTTGCTTGGAGCTTCCACACAATGGAAAGGAACGTATCTTTGGTATATTGTAGTGCCGTTTGGGATTTATTTTGTTTACAAATTTAAAAAGACAGAGGTACTTATCGGGTATACGCTTATTTCCTTGTTACTCTTTGGAAGCCAGGTAATGTTACAAAAAGTTTCTTTCTGGAATGTCTTTGGGTATCTTAGCTACTTTTATATTTTTGTCATGGTGATAGAACCGAAGACGGCGCCGCTAAAGACAATGGGCAAATATTTCTTTGGCGCAGGCACGGCAGCGCTCATTTTTATTTTAACCGAAGCGGGAGTGAAATTTGATGTCGAGCTCTTCAGTTTATTAGCTATGAATATTACCGTCCCGTTGCTAAATAAATTGTCATCTAAACAAGGGGGGATAGCATGAAAAGAATTGCAGCATTTTTAATTGTGTTCGTTTTTGTGGCGGCTATTTCAACTGCTTATGCGCATCCGCCGTCTGATATCAAGATTACCTTTGATGCGAAAACAAAAATGCTCCAAGCGGTTATTATGCACAATACGAGCAACCCCGCGAGCCATTATATCAAAAAAGTTGATGTGGGGTTAAACGGCAAAGAAATTATTGAGCAGGCTGTTTCAAAACAGGATAATAATGAGAGCCAAACGGTTGCGTACCTTATCCCTAATGTTAAAGACGGCGATGTGATTTCTGTTGAGGCCTATTGTAGTATAAGCGGCAAATTACAAAAAGAGATTTCTGTAAAGTTTTAAGAGGTAAGCTAAAAAAGAAAGCCGTAAATGCCAAGGACTAAAATAATCTGTACCTTAGGGCAGGTACTAAAAAATACTTGACATACCATACCCCCCTATGGTATACTCTGAATTGGAAGGAGGGGATTATATGATAAGTTACCCATCCCATAGTGAGAATATAATTGCTTTAAAGAGAATTGAAGGTCAGGTCCGCGGCATCCAGAAAATGATCGAGGAAAATAAATATTGCGTGGATATTATGACCCAGATTCAATCTGTTATCGGGGCATTGTATCGCGTAGAAAATGAAGTATTCAAAAAGCACATAGACAATTGTGTTGTGAGCGCGTTAAAAGGAAAGTCGGAAGCCGAAAAACAGAAGAAAATCGATGAAATTGTAGGGCTTATCGCTCGGTTTCGAAAAGCCGGTTAAAAATGATTAAAAAGACCGTTATTATATTACTGGTTGGTGTATTATTATTCGCTCAGGGGATTGTTTATGCTGCTGAGTCGCTTTCGCTAGATTCTTTGATTGGGGAGGCTAAGCAGAATAATCCTGATATCTTAGCCGCTAAGAAACGCTGGGAAGCGTCTGCGGCCCGCGTCCCTTTATCGAAGTCGTTAGAAGATCCTAGTATAGGTTTCACATTTGAAAGGATTCCCCGCGGCACCTTAAAGCTCAATAAAACTATGCCAGATGACCGCATGCTTACCTTTTCTCAATTTTTACCTTTTTTCGGAAAATTGTCTTTAAAAGGCAAAATAGCGGTTGTCGAATCCCAGATGTTTGCCGCGGAACATAAGGCAAAGGAGCTGGACATTATTAATCAGGTGAAGAATGCTTATTATGACTTATTCATGAATGACAAAGAGAAAGAGTTGGCCCAGGAGAGCCTCGGTTTATTAGAAGGTGTTGCAAGGGTTGCCGAGGCAAATTATGCACTAGGAACTATCTCTCAAGAAGAGGTTTATAAAATACATTTGGAAGTAGCCCGTTTAAATAATGCACTACAAAATTTAGAACAGGAACAATCTTCCAAACAAACCCGTCTTAACACATTATTAAATAGAGATCCTGAAAGTTCGCTCGGTATCCCGCAGCTTAGCGAGGAGGCTTCTTTTGAGGCGGATATTCATTCTTTATATCAATCGACAGTTATGAATCAACCGGAGCTACTTATTTTTTCATACGCAATAGAAAGAAACAAGCATGCTAAAGCCCTAGCAAAAAGGAGTTTTTTCCCGGGTTTGATGGCCAGTATCGTGCAGCGCGGCATTACTTCCGGAACGCTTGGGCCCTGGGATTTAATGCTATCTTTCAGCATCCCCCTATGGTTCTGGACTAAGCAGAAATACGAGGTGAAAGAGGCAATCGCCAATCTGGGAGAGGCAGAGGCTGCCTATAATGCCATGCAGAATAGGGCATTTGCCGAAGTCAAGGATTTGGCTGTCAAAGCAAAAATTGCTAAGAATAAAATCAGTCTTTATAAGAAAAATCTCATACCTATGTTAGAAAACTCTATTGCTGCATCTACCGCAGCCTTTAGTTCAGGAAAGGGTGATTTTATGATGCTCTTAGATAGTCAGAGGATGCTGGTTGAGACAAAGATGAATTATTACCAGGCCTTAGTAGAATACAACATGAATTTAGCAGATTTAGAACGTCAAGTAGGTGGCAATTTAAGCGAGGTGAAGAATGAGAAATAAAAAAACAATAATTACTATTATATTTCTGTTAGTGGGTTTATTCTTATCTTTTACGCGTGAAACATATGCTCAAGATGAGAAAAAAACACGCAAGATTCTCTACTACCGCAATCCCATGAATCCCGCAGTTACATCTCCCACTTTTATGAAAGATTCTATGGGCATGGATTATATCCCGGTTTATGCAGACCAAGAGAATGCGGATGTAGGCGTAAAGGAAGAAGCAACGGTGAAGATAAAAGAGAGTCAGCAAAAGTTAATCGGCATAAAAACAGAGCCAATTGTCTCTAGGGTCCTAATGCGCATGATTCGCACCGTAGCCAAGATTGCGTATGATCCGGAATTATATAAAACTGAAACCGAGTTTATCCAAGCTGTTAAGCTGAAAGAAGACCTCAAATCCGGCTCTCAAGACTCTCTCAAGCAGGCTGAGGCGCTGGTTTTGGCAGCAGAACTCAAGTTAAAATTACTTGGCTTAAGTGATCAGCAGATAGAAGAGTTAAAGACCAAAACGGAATCCGACAAAAGTTTAATCATTTCTGATTCAAGCACTCTTTATGCCTGGGCATATCTTACTATATATGAATATGACTTAGGAGAGGTAAAGATAGGAGACCATGTGGTTCTAAAGGTAGTGGCCTATCCCGGCGAAGAGTTTAGCGGTCAGATTGTTGCTCTTGATCCGGTGCTGGATGCCAATACGCGTAGTGTGCGCGCCAGGGTAAGGATAGATAATCCGCAAGCTAAACTCAAGCCCAATATGTATCTAGACGCCTTTATTCATGTTGATTTAGGAGAAAACCTTGCTCTTCCCAAAGAAGCAGTTTTAGATACAGGAATAAAAAAGATTGTCTATATAGATCTGGGTGAGGGTAAATTTGCGGCACGGGAAGTAGAAGTTGGACAGGAGGCCATAGCAATTATTGACGGCCAAGAACGCAAACTTTTTCCTGTTATAAAGGGAGTAAGCGAGAATGAGCTCGTGGTTACAAACGGCGGATTCTTAATAGACTCGCAAAGCCAGCTTAGCGGAGGCATGTCCGCATTGTGGGGCAGCGCCAGTGAAATAAAACAAGAAGCAACTCAAGAAACAGGAGAAGTTAAGACACAGCATAAGCATTAAAATGCGCAAGGAATGACACATGATTAATAAATTAATAAATTATTGCCTGAAGACCCCGTTTGTAGTCTTTGTGGTTTACATCGCGGTCTTTTTCTGGGGACTCTGGGCGATGACCAATATTCCGATTGACGCCATACCGGATATCGGCGAAAAACAGGTGATTGTCTATACGGAGTGGCCGGGCCGTTCTGCCAAAGACGTGGAAGACCAGGTCACTTACCCTCTTTCTGTATCTCTGCGCGGAGTTCCTGGAGTAAAAACTATTCGCGCTTCCTCTGCTTTTGGTTTTTCCGAAGTTTACCTTATCTTTAAGGACAATGTGGATTATTACTGGGCGCGCTCTAGGGTTCTGGAAAAGTTAAACCTTGCTGCAGGGCGGCTGCCGATGGGTGTTGTCCCTGTCTTGGGTCCGGATGCGACCGGATTAGGCCAGATTTTCTGGTATACGGTTGAAGGCAAGGGTTATAGTCTTGATAAGCTAAGAAGCCTGCAGGACTGGTTTATTCGTTATCAGCTTAATTCAGTGGAAGGGGTCTCCGAAGTTGCTTCTATCGGAGGTTTTGTCAAACAATATCAGATTGATATTGATCCTAATAAGATGCTCAGTTTTAACATCCATTTAGGCGAAGTAATGGAAGCAGTTAAGAAATCCAATGTTGATGTGGGAGCTAAAGTCATTGAGAATAATGCCATGGAATATATTATCCGCGGCTTAGGGTTTATTAAATCTTTAGATGATATTGATAATATAGTAGTGGGAGAGAGCGATGGAACGCCGATTTACGTAAAGAATATTGCCACAGTGCAGCTTGGGCCAGAATTCAGGCGCGGCGCCTTGGATAAAGATGGCCAGGAAGCAGTGGGTGGCGTAGTAATTATGCGTTACGGCGAAAACGCAATGCAGGTTATACACCGGGTAAAGGAAGCGATAAAGGAACTAGAAAAAGGCTTGCCCGCGGGAGTAAAGATTGTACCCTTCTACGACCGTACCGAGTTGATTCATCGCACCATTGGCACCTTGCGTGAGGCACTGGTCCTTGAAATAATTATTACTATGGCAGTGGTCGTGCCGTTTCTGGCGCATTTTTGGGCAGGAATGATGATCTGCCTGACTTTACCATTTTCCGTATTAATGGCTTTTATCGCTATGTATTACCTTAAAATAGACTCTAACATCATGTCTTTATCCGGCATTGCTATTGCGATTGGGACGCTGGTGGATATGGGTATTATCATGACTGAGAATGCTTATCGTAACCTGATCATTCATGCCGATGAGATCAAAAGAGGGATAAAATCGCGGTTGGAAGTTATCTTTAATGCAGCCAGCGAAGTAGGCTCAGCGGTGATAACCGCAGTTTTAACTACAGTAGTATCTTTTTTAGCAGTATTTGCCTTGGAATCGCAGGAAGGTAAGCTCTTTAAGCCTCTGGCTTATACCAAGACTTTTGCCCTGCTTGCCTCAGTAGTAGTGGCTTTGACTCTGGTTCCGGTCCTCAGTATGTATTTCCTAAAAGGTAAATTACGTGCACCCGAAGAAAACCCGTTAGTGAGGACACTGCAGCGTAATTATGAAAAAGTTTTACGCTGGTGTTTAAATCATCGCGTTACCTTTTTGCTTATTCCGGCAGTTATTTTGATAACCAGCCTTAGCTTTATTCTGCCCAAAGATATTATTTCTTTAATTATTTTCTCCGGGATTGTCTTGACAGTACTTATCTTCATTCTTCCTAAGAAATTAAAATCAGTTTTGCCGGTGGTGTTAATTGCAGCTTTAAGCTTAGCCTGGTTTTGGTTTAGCCCGCGCATCGGCCGGGAGTTTATGCCTTCATTTGACGAAGGTTCAATTCTTTTTATGCCGGTGATGCGGCCGTCTGTGTCTTTAACCGAGGCAGTAAGGGTAATCCAGATACAGGATAAGATTATCGATTCTTTCCCCGAAGTAGAAACGGTGGTGGGTAAAGTCGGCCGGGCAGAATCAGCTACGGATCCTGCGCCGGTGGAGATGTTTGAGACTATTATTACCTTAAAGCCCAAGAACCAGTGGCGAAAGGGCATGACGAAAGACAAGCTCATCAGAGAGATGGATGCGGCTTTACAAATACCCGGCGTTTCCAATATCTGGACTCAGCCTATCGTAAATCGCATTGACATGTTGGCTACCGGGATTAGGACCTCGGTGGGGGTTAAGGTGTTTGGCCCGGATTTAAATAAAATTGAAGAAATTGCAACAGAAGTAGAAAAGGTAGTTAAGGCTATTCCCGGAGCAGTAGATTTGTATTCGGAGAAAATTGTAGGTAAGCCCTATATTGAATTCAAGATCAAAAGAGAAGAGCTGGCGCGCTACGGAATCTCTGTCCGTGATGTTCAGGATGTGATAGAGATGGCTATCGGAGGAGAAAATCTGACCACTACGGTTGAGGGCAGGGAGCGTTATCCGGTGCGCGTGCGCTATGCCCGGGAATTGCGCGATAATATTGACGCGCTCAGGCGTGTGCTTGTCTCGACAAAGGACGGAGCGCAGGTTCCCATTGCTCAATTGGTGGATATATATTTTGTTACCGGTCCGGCAATGATTAACTCGGAGAACGGACTCCTGCGTGCTTATGTGTTAATGAACGTGCGCGGCCGCGATATGGTGGGTTTTGTAGAGGAGGCTTCCAAGGTAGTTGCCAAGGAGATAAAGTTACCTCCGGGTTATTTCCTGCAATGGTCAGGCCAGTTTGAGAATCAGGTGCGCGCCAAAAATAAGATAGCTGTACTTTTGCCCATAAGCCTTTTAATCAATTTTATGCTCATCTATATGAATTTCCGTTCCATCATAAAGTCGGCATTTATTTTTACCGCTGTTCCGGTGACGTTGGCAGGCGGTGTCTGGTTATTAGCTTTTTCCGGATTTAACTTTTCCGTGGCAGTTTGGGTAGGCTTTATTGCTCTCTTTGGAGTTGCCGTTGATGATGGTGTATTAATCACTACCTATCTTGATGACATATTTAAAGAGCGCAAAGAAAGAATAAAGACGCGGCAGGATGTGATTGAGGCTACAGTGTACGCGGGATTGGGCAGGATCCGGCCGGCATTCTTGACTACAATTACCACTATCGCAGCATTATTACCGATTATGTTCTTAAAAGGGACGGGTGCCGAGATAATGCAGCCTATGGCTATACCGTCTATCGGCGGAATGACTATTGAAATGATTACCTGGTTTATTGTCCCAACGCTTTATTCCTGGAGAGAAGAAAGGAAACTTACTAAACAGGCTTTAATTACGAAGGATGGTCAATCATAAGAAATGATGGTTGATATGTTTAAAAAAGTATGCATGATTTTAATTGCGGGGTTACTTATTTTTGGAATAAGCAAATTGTCTTTTGCTATGATGTGTCATGGTCAAGATAGACAACATAGTCATCAGCAAATAGCACAATCCGATACCGAACATAACCCGGGCAGAACAGATGCTACTACGCAGGTTGCAACTAAAGAAGCTGTAACTGTAGGCAATAAGATTTGCCCTGTTTCAGGTGAAAAGATTGATGAAAAGACCAAGGCGACTTATGAATACGAAGGAAAGATTTATAATTTCTGCTGTGCGATGTGCATTGATTCGTTCAAGAAGGATCCGCAAAAGTATATTAAAAAAGTAGAAGAAGAACAGCAGTCTGAATCTAAGGAAAAATCTGGCCAGGAAAAATAGCCGACAGCCTTATAATACATACCCGTAACATTCGTTACGGTTTTTTGTTTCACAATACCTGTTTGCAGAGAGTGTTTTTATGGTGAGCCCTTCTGCGGCAGAAGGCCGCATACTTGCCATTCCTTTATGGCAAGGTATGGGTGTCCTTAGCGGAAATACCTCTCAAATTTGCCAATAGCTGTTTACAGAGAGGGCGTCCCCTTGTCGAATATTACTGCCCGTCCTTACGGGAGTCACCTCTCAAATTTACCAATAGCTGTATGCGGAAAGGGCGTCCCCTTATGCGATATTACTGCCCGAGTGGGAGGGGGGTACCTCTTTAATATTATTGCCTTGTGGTGAATTGTTTGTTAAAATACATACTCTTAAGAAGACCATTATTATTTATTAGGTAAAATATACTATAAGAGAAAAGGAGAAAGGTATGTTTAGAAAATGGTTATTAGTTCTGATAGCAGTCATGTTCGCGACTTCTGCATTTGCGGCAAAAGATAAAAATTCAATACAGGTTAAAGGTTCAGATACGATGGTAAATCTAGGCCAAGCCTGGGCTGAGAAATACATGGAGAAAAATTCTACTGATTTTGTGGCAGTTACTGGCGGCGGATCAGGTACAGGGCTATCAAGTCTTATAAGCGGCACTTGTGATATAGCTATGAGCTCAAGGAACATCAAAGAAAAGGAAATCGCTCTTGCCAAGCAAAAAGCCATAAACCCTAACGAAATAAAAGTGGCATTAGACGGCCTTGCAGTTGTAGTAAATCTGAACAATCTTATCACTAAACTTACCCTAACTCAGCTTGCTGATATTTTTACTGGAAGAATTTCTAATTGGAAAGAACTCGGGGGCAAGGACGAGAAGATTGTAATATTATCTCGAGAAGTTAACTCCGGAACTCACGTTTATTTTAAGGAACACGTATTAAGAAAGAACGATCCTAACAGTAAAGAAGAATTTGCGCCACGCGCGTTACTTCTTTCATCTTCCCAGGCAATAGCTGATGAGGTGGCTGGTAATTCTGCGGCAATAGGATATTATGGCATGGGTTATATTTCCGCTAAACAAAAACCTATAGCCGTTGCCAAGGACGAAACATCAGAATACGAGGCACCTACAATAGAGAATGTCGTAAACGGAAAATATCCAATCTCAAGGCCATTATTTATTTATACTAATGGTTTACCTCAGGGTCTTGTAAAGAAATTTGTAGATTTTGTGCTTTCCAAAGAAGGTCAGGATATTGTTTTGGCAACTGATTTTGTACCGGTTAATAAATAAAATACATGCGTAAGTTTAAAGAGCTTATTATTGAAAAACTCATACTTATCTGTGGGTTAGCTTCAATATTTTTTGTAGTGTTAATTTTCCTTTTCTTGCTCAAAGAAGGGCTTGCGGTATTTAAGGCTGTAAGCCCTTTTAAGTTTCTCTTTGGAAAGAGCTGGTATCCGATCTCTGAGCCTCCCCAGCTAGGAATACTTCCTTTAATTCTTGGTTCTTTAATGGTTACTCTTGGCGCAGCTATTATTTCTATTCCTATAGGAGTAGGTTGCGCAGTTTATATTGCTGAAATAGCCCCATTAAAAATCAAAGAGACTCTTAAGGCAGGAATCGAATTATTGGCAGCTATTCCTAGTGTCGTCTTGGGGTTTATTGGCATGGTAACTCTCGTTCCATTAGTAAAGACAGTTTTTCATTTACCAACAGGCCTAACCGCTTTATCTGGTTCAATAATGCTGGCATTTATGGCCATGCCGACAATAGTTTCGATTGCAGAAGATGCGTTGTATTCTGTCCCTAAGACGTATAAAGAAGGTGCTCTTGCGTTAGGAGCGACACACTGGCAGACGATATGGCGAGTGATGCTTCCTGCAGCTTCAAGCGGCATTCTTGCAGCAGTTATGCTCGGGATAGGTCGAGTAATTGGTGAAACAATGGCGGTAATGATGATTACAGGAAACGCTGCGGTCATGCCAAATAGCATTTTAGCTCCGGTTAGAACTTTGACTGCTACTATTGCCGCTGAAATGGGTGAAGCGGTAGTAGGGGCTGAGCATTATTTTGCCTTATTCGCTATTGGCATTGTTCTATTTGTTATTAGTTTTGCTATTAATGTAACCGCAGACTTATTCTTGCATAAGAGACAGTAATGAAAAATACTTACAGAACACAAAATATTGCCTTTTTCTTTTTATTCCTAGCGACACTTTTAATCGTCGTCCCGGTAGGCTTAATCGTTGTCATTATTATCCAGAAAGGGTTACCTGCAATTAACTGGCAGTTTCTTTCGGATATACCAAGGCAAGGGATGCGCGCAGGCGGAATATTTCCAGCAATTGTAGGAACGATATATTTAGTTACAGGCGCTATTATATTCGCTTTGCCGATAGGGCTTCTTGCGGCCATATACTTAAGCGAATATTCAAAAGATAACTTACTTACTCGACTTATAAAATTAGCAATCGTGAATCTGGCAGGTGTACCTTCAGTAGTTTACGGACTTTTTGGCCTGGCTCTTTTTGTAGTATTCTTTAAATTCGGCGCATCAATTCTTTCCGGTTCTCTTACCCTTGGGATCATGATCCTCCCTGTCATTATTACTACTTCACGCGAAGCCTTAGAGAGCGTTCCGTATTCTTTCCGCGAGGTAAGTTTATCTTTAGGCGCGAGCAAATGGCAGACTATAAGACACATTGTTCTTCCTAATGCCATACCGGGCATATTGACCGGAACTATTTTAGGCTTAGGAAGGGCAGCCGGAGAAACAGCTCCAATTCTTTTTACGGTCGCAGCTTTTTATTTACCACGGTTACCCGGTTCTATCTTTGATCAGGCGATGGCATTGCCATATCATCTTTATGTCATTTCAACACAGGTGCCCAATGTTGATGAGAAGATAAGGTATGGTACAGCGTTTGTTTTGCTGGCGTTAGTTCTATTTATGAATTTAGTTGCAATAATTATCCGATATAAGTTTAGAAAGAAGAAAAAATGGTAAAATTCGATATAAAAGATCTTAATATATGGTTTGGTCCCGTGCATGCTCTAAAGCAGGTAAGTATGGGGATACAGGCTAATGAAATTTTAAGCGTGATCGGCCCTTCAAACAGCGGTAAGACAACTTTCTTAAGAATGCTTAATCGTTTAAATGACCTTAATCAGAATTTAAAAATAACAGGAGCAATAAAACTTGAACAAGAAGATATTAAAAATATAGATACGGAATTGTTGCGTAAGAGGGTAGGCATGGTATTTGCGTTACCGCTACCACTTCCATTATCTATTTTTGATAATGTGGCTTACGGCCCAAGAATACACGGCACGAAAAACAAGAAGGTATTAGGAGAAATAGTAGAAGAATCGTTAAAAGAGGCCTATCTTTGGGAAGAGGTAAAAGATAGATTAAGCGAATCGGCTTTTAAATTGTCAGGAGGTCAGCAGCAACGCCTATGCATAGCTAGAACTCTTGCTGTTGAGCCGGAAGTGATCTTATTTGATGAGCCCTGCTCGGGACTTGATCCTATATCCACTGCAAAAGTAGAAGATGCTATGGTTAAGCTAAAACAAAAATACACAATAGTTCTGGTAACTAACAATGTAAAGCAAGCGGCTAGGGTTGGTGATAGAACAGCTTTCTTTTTAAACGGCGAACTTATAGAGCTGGATAAAACAGACAATATTTTTACCGTGCCAAAAGACAAACGCACGGACGGTTATATTAGAGGAAAATTTGGATAATGGTTAAGATAATAACTAAAAATCTAAACCTTTGGTACGGAACATCCCAAGCCTTAAAAAATGTTAACTCGAAGATAGAGGCAAACAGGATTACCGCTATAATCGGGCCTTCGGGTTGTGGTAAATCTACTTTGCTCAGAGTCTTCAACCGCATGAATGACTTGATTGAAGGTGTGCGTACGAAAGGAGAAGTTCTAATTGATGATACTAATATTTTGAATTCCCACACAGATTTAGTAGTCTTACGTAAAAAAGTAGGGATGGTATTCCAGAGGCCAAACCCATTTCCGCTATCAGTTTATGAAAATATCGTTTTTGGAGAGAAGATTCACGCGGGCGGTATTACAAGAGATAGATTGGATGAAATCGTTGAGAGAAGCCTGAAGGATGTTCTTTTGTGGGATGAATTAAAGGATAAGCTTAATGAACCAGCCTTAAGATTATCATTAGAACAAAAACAGAGGCTTTGTATAGCTAGGCTTATTGCTGTTAAGCCTGATGTATTGTTAATGGACGAGCCTTGTTCTACCTTAGATCCGCAAGCAACAGCAAGAATCGAAGAATTAATGCGTGAACTAAAGAACAGATATACTATAATAATAGTTACTCATAATATGCAACAGGCCGCGCGTGTTTCCGATGAAACTGGGTTCATGCTTTTAGGTGAATTGATTGAATTTGGTAAAACAGAAAATATTTTTACTAAACCAAAAGATAAGCGCACGGAAGATTACATTACCGGCAGATACGGATAATTATAAATAAAAGAGAGGTGAGGAAATGGAAAGACACTTTGATGAAGAATTAAAAGAATTGCATCAAAAAATCTTAAAGATGGCAACTATGACTCAGGAAGCAATATATAAGTCCATTGAGGCATTGAAGAACCGCGAGAAAACAGAAGCTCAACAAGTAATAGACAATGATAATAAAATTGATGAATTAGAGTTAGTAATCGATGAAAAATGTATTGATCTGATTGCTCGTTATCAACCTATGGCGGGAGACTTAAGGTTTATTGCTACTGGCATGAGAATAAACGCCGAGCTTGAGCGCATCGCTGATTTAGCTGTGGATATCTCACAGCGTGTTTTAGAATTAGTAGATAAACCACTACTTAAACCCCTTATAGATATTCCTAAATTATCTGTTGTTGCTCAAAATATGGTACACGATGCTATTGATGCCTTTGTAAAAAAGGACATAGGGCTTGCCAAAAAAGTGGTGCTTTCTGATGAAGAAGCAGATAGGTTACGCAATCTAGTCCAGGAAGAATTAATCAATGATTATTTGGCTAGAGATCCTAGCACTGCTTCTCGAGCAGTGCCCTTATTGCTAATTGCTCGTCATCTTGAACGCATTTGTGACCTTTCTACCAATATTGCAGAAGATGTTATCTATATGGTTGAAGGCAAAGTGGTAAAACATCATCTGGAGAAATTAGAAAACGGAAAATAAAATGCCCGTCCTCACGGGAGTCACCTCTTGAATTTTCCAATAACTGTGTCTATGGGGAACATTTTCTTGTGTAATATTTATTTGAAAATTACCCCCAATAATAATGCTTTATCATCCCACCCAGCCGAGATTGGCATTTGATCTTCCCTTTAGCCTTTCGTGGTCTATATCCAAGAGGTTCGTTATTTATTCCTGAATGCGGCCTTTTGGTGTTGTAGTGGTCAATATATTCCCGGATTAGATATTTTAAGTGTTCTTCCCCAAACACGAAGAAATGATCCAGGCACTCTCGTTTGATGGTCCCGACAAACCCTTCAGCATAGGGGTTAAGGTTAGGAGAACGATAAGGAATTCTTTTGACCTCGGCGTTATGGGGTCTGAACAGTTCGTCAAACTCCTTGGGGAATTTGGCATCGCCATCGCGGATAAGAAGTTTTTTGGTTCTATCTTGGAAGAGGAAGGAGAGACTCTTTGTGGTATCGACTACCCATTTTTTATCCGGCTTTGCGGTAATCCCGGCTATATGGACCTTTCGTGTCCTGATATTGATAAAGAATAGCACATGGAATATCTTCGGTCCTAAGGCTGTCCAGACTGTTTTGGTGAAGAAATCACACGCTTGACACATTGAGCTTCTTTAACTCAGCCAAGATCCTGCCATAGCCCCATAGTTTATTCTCTTTGGCCATGCGGACAATAAGATCAACAATTTCCTGTATAGTTTTCCTGGGCCTGCCGCGTTTGAGCTGTTTTTTAGTCACTCCTTCTGCTATCCATCTACGGAAGGTGGAATAACTCACAATGGATATGATGCACTTTATCTGTCCGCGTAAAGGCAGGCCGTATTTGATGAGTCTGCGTTTTTCAGCCGGAGTAGTGGTAATCCTTTTAGGCAACTTAGAGCGCAGGATTTCGTTTTCAACTTTCATGTATTCAATTTGGCGGATGAGGTTAGAGTGTGTCATCTTCCCTAAGAGCCTCAAAAACTCTTGGAAAAGGCTACTGTTTATGGTATAAGATTTAGTGTGATCCATTGTTTTTCTCCTTTGAAAAGTTAATCGACATAATTGTTAGTTAAGCTTATACTTTGCCATTGGTTAGAATATAGTTTAAATCGTTGTTTGACAGGTCTCATTATTACTGTACCCCGCTGGGAGCAAAAAGCCATAAAATCGCCAAATTCCCTTCAAAAATTCTCACTTTTTTGAGACTAATTTTCGGTGGTTTTTGGCGCTTGGTTTGGCGTACTAGCTAAGGTACAATGGATAATGAAACCAGCATACTTTAGAAAGCTAGTAAACATCATCAAGTGTTCTTTCAGATCAGCGTAATAATACGGCTATAGCCCTGATGTCCGGACAAAGAGAAGCGGACAAAGCTATCTCCTAATAAATCAAAGAGTTACGAGAATTAGAGCCAAAAATTACCGGACAAATAGGACAAATTTAGCGAGGAATAACCTCTCTAAAGACGAAATTTTCCTTCTTATAAGCTACAAATCCGCTATAATATATACCTGTAAATAGTGAGAGGTTTCCCCTCATGAAATAGGAGAGGGACCCCATATTATTATTTGCTCTTTCGGCGAAAAATTTGTAGGGGTATCTGTAAGAAAATAATAGGGGCTTAAAGATAACCAATTCCGACTCAGCCTTTAGAGTGAAAAACGAAAGGCGGAGACGCTACCATATGAAAACGAATAAGCTGCTCTTGACTAATAATAAGTATTGCATTAAGCTATAGAAGTGATGGGTTTAAATAATTGACTAGAAGGGAGGTGATTTACTTGGCGAAAGTAAAATGTATTGCTAAAACAAAAGAAGGTAAGGCGTGTAAAAGTTTTGCATCTGGAAAATCGAAGCGCTGTGCATCCCACAAGAGAAAATAATCGGTTAAAGAGAAATTTAATGTTTGCTCATCATTAGTAGGGGGGCAAAGATTAAATTTTTTTATTCTCCAAGTAATGCACATTAACCTTTTCAGAATTAGCTTCGCTTAAAATATTTTTTGACGTGTTGCGAAATGGCTAATCCCGACCAGTGCAAAAATATAGCCGGTTTTTAAAAGATAGCACTTTGGTTTCTAATGCCAAAAACTATCTTTATATTTTTTTATATAATCAAAACCGCAGAGTATAATTATATAACTAATATTCGCACTGGCAGGTTGCAGCGTTTATAAATAAGGAGGGAGTATGCCTATATTGTTTTTGTTAATCCCGATTTTGATTGTGATTATCGCTTGGTCAGTTAGAATCATCCAGCAGTATGAAACAGGCGTAGTTTTTCAACTTGGTAAATATTCCAGAACACTCCAGCCAGGATTAAATTTTATTATCCCGGTTATTGAATATTCAAGGACCATTGATATGCGAGTTTCAACCAATGATATCCCTAAACAGCAGGTTATAACAAAAGATAACGTCCCTGTAGCGATAAACGGCGTCGTCTATTTTAAAGTTGTAGATGCTCAAACAGCGGTTATTAAAGTTCAAAATTATCTCTATGCAGTTTCACAGTATGCCCAGGCCGCATTAAGAGACGTGGTTGGCGGAATGAGTTTTGATGAGCTTTTGGCGGAAAGAGAAAAGATCGGCGATGAAATCGAAAAGGTTATTGAAAAGGAAGCTGAAAACTGGGGTCTTGAAGTTACAGCAATCAAGCTCCAAGACGTAGAGGTGCCCGAAGACTTAAAAAGGATGATGTCAAGGCAGGCCTCAGCGGAAAGAGAAAAGAGGGCCACTATAACTAAGGCAGAAGGAGATAAGCTGGCAGCCGTTAATCTCGCGGAAGCAGCGAAGACGATGGCCGCTTCTCCAGGCGCTATGCAGTTAAGAACTCTCCAGACAATAGACGGTCTTGGACCTAGTCCATCCAATACAGTTGTTCTTGCTGTTCCGATAGATATACTTGAAGCGGTGAGGGGATTTGCGGCAAAGTTCGCGGATAAAAAACAAGAATGAAATAGCACATTTCAAATAATAGATAGCTCCTTAATATATTACGGCAGACATAAACATGTGTGCCGTCGTTATTCTATTATTAAAAGTCCTGCCCATGCAAAAATCTAAACCCTACCCCCAAGAGAGTCACCTCTCAAATTTCCCAATAGCTGTGTCTAGAGAGGACATCCCCTTGTGCAATATTTATTTGAAAATTACCCCCAATAATAATGCTTTATCATCCCACCCAGCCGAGATTGGCATTTGATCTTGCCTTTAGCCTTTCGTGGTCTATATCCAAGAGGTTCGTTATTTATTCCTGAATGCGGCCTTTTGGTGTTGTAGTGGTCAATATATTCCCGGATTAGATATTTTAAGTGTTCTTCCCCAAACACGAAGAAATGATCCAGGCACTCTCGTTTGATGGTCCCGACAAACCCTTCAGCATAGGGGTTAAGGTTAGGAGAACGATAAGGAATTCTTTTGACCTCGGCGTTATGGGGTCTGAACAGTTCGTCAAACTCCTTGGGGAACTTGCTATCACCGTCCCGGATGAGGAGTTTCCTGGTTCTATCCTGGAAGAGGAAGGAGACGCTCTTTGTGGTATCGACTACCCATTTTTTATCTGGCTTTGAGGTAATCCCGGCTATATGGACCTTTCGTGTTCTGATATTGATAAAGAATAACACATGGAATATCTTCGGTCCCAAGGCTGTCCATACTGTTTTGGTGAAGAAATCACACGCCCAAAGGGTTTCAAAGTGCCTTTTGATGAATGCATCCCAGGAGTCTTCTTTACGTTTAGGAGCCGGGGGTACCTCTCAATTTTACCAATAGCTGTTTACAGAGAGGCCGGGAGTCACCCAGTGTCTAGAGAGTCTTTCTGTCGCTGCGTATTCCTGGGCGAGTTAGAGGGGATACCTCTCAGGCGTTTTTGATAAAGGTGCGTTTCAAGGAATCTCCGAGGCGGCCGCGGCGATTTTCTCTTGTAATCAGGCTTAAGAAAAGGCGCGGTGATGCGGATAAGAAGAAGAGTATTTCTTTCAAGGTAAAAAACTTTACTATAAAAATATTCTTCCAGAGTATTTTTACGTATCTGGAGGGGGTGTAGAAAGAAAATTTGATCTGCCTGCCTATTTTTTTTAAAGCGGCGTGGCTGTAGGTGTCGGAATAAAGCTCCCCTCTTTCGGTAATATGATACCCGGGCGAATTCTGGGCAAGTTCTCTTAGGGGAGAAAATTTCTCAATCCTTAGCTTGTTGCAGGCGATGACATCAACCCTGATCTCCTTGGCAAATTGCCCGATATAAAGCATTTCTTTTTCCGTCTCGCCGATATTTCCGTAGATAAAGTAACCATTATAAAAAATAGGGTATTTTATCAGGACCTTAAAATATTTTCGTATCGCTTCCTGATTAAAGCCTTTGTTAAGCTGTTTTAATATCCAGTCATGAGGGGATTCGATTCCGATCAAGAGCGTCTTAAATCCAGCCTTCACCATTTTTTCAAGCAGCATAGGGTATTTAGCGATATCCAGGCGCGCCTGTGCCATAAAACGTTTTTTGATCTTTCTTTCAATAAGTAAATCACAGATTTCCTCCGCCCTCTTAGGGTCGGCAAAAAAATCATCATCACTAAGGATTATTACGCCCGCTTTTAAACTTTGTATTTCATTAACTACGGAATTGACACTTCGGGCGGCATAATTCCTTTTTTGCCCGAGAGGATTTAAGCTGAAGGTACAGAATTTACAGTTAAAAGGGCAGCCCCGCGCACTTAACACAGAATCAAAACTTATATCTGTTATTTTTATGCCGTTTAAGGCAAAGGAATATTCGTTACGCCGCAGGGAACGGTCAGGCGCGCCTAACGTATCTACATTGGGGAGGGGACGGTTAGGGTTATGCGTTATTTTACCATTTTCTCGGTAAGAGATACCCAAAATATCTTTGAGCGGATTGCCGTTTAATATTTCTTTAATTGTTTCTTCGCCCTCGCCCCTGACAATGATATTAATTGTGGAGCATGTCTTAAAAAGTTCCTCTACCTTCTCGGTAGCCTTATATCCGCCTACGACTATTGGTATGTTATCCGGCACACGGTTAAGCATTTGGCAGATTTCGTCAAACTGGCGGTCCCAACCGATACTGACGCAGAGAATGTCGATCTGGCTGGATATAAAGGCAATGAGTTTTTCCGTATCAGACAAGTCTTGTTCATGCCTTAAATCCATAAGAGTGATTTTGTTGACCAGCCCCTTTGCGCTCGTAGCCACATATTCAAGTCCCGTAGGAGGGAAGAGCATCATTGTGCTGTTGGCGTTACTTTCAGTATAGGGATTCAGGAATAAGGCGTGGTTGTATTTAATATCAGTCTCCTTTTAATTGATAGGTTTAGCGTATAACTCTATCATTAAATAATAGGTTAGGCAACAGGTATAAAGGGTATAGTTCGACGCATTCGCTTCGCTCATTTGCTCACTATCGCGAGGAATTGCCTCTCTAATTATGCCATACCTGTTTACAGTGTCTCAAGTGTTTCTGAAGTAACATAAAGCTTGCTTTTATATTATCGAGAGGGATAATATATAAGTACTATATGAATCAATTGCGGGTAAGGCCATCCGCCTAAGATATTGTTTATTTAATCGAACCAAGATCTTATTACGCATATTTCGGTCTTGGTTTTTGTTTTTAAAGAGCAGAAAAAAGATGATTTCTCTTGGATGTAGGTGGAATCATGCAGGATAAAAAGAAAACCAAAGAATTCCTAGAATATGAAAGATATTACTGACGCCCATCTTATTTATTCCACTGACAAGGGCTCAATCTGTCCCGATTGTTCTAAGCCAATCAAAGAGTGCATCTGCCGTGAAATAAAAAGGAACGCTTTGCCTGAAACTATCGGCAAGGTGAGTATACGGCATGAGACTGCGGGTAGAAAAAATAAAGGTGTAACCATAATTTATGGTTTGCCTTTAAGTCAAGCGCAACTTGAGAAGTTAGCTAAGAAATTAAAGAGTACCTTTGGCACAGGCGGAGCTGTAAAAGATCACACCATTGAGCTGCAGGGTGACCAGCGCGAAAAAGTCGTAGTTGAATTACGTAGGCTGGGTTATTCGGTTTAAATTAGACTAAGAAAGAAAGCATAATGAAAAGAAAATCTAAGCACGAAGATACTTCAGCTCCGCCTCAGGCAGGGCCGGATATGGCGGTTCTCATGGCCAAAATACAACAGCAACTGGTGACTCTTGAGAAAAAGTTAGATAGCTTAATTAGCCAGTCTTCAGAAAAGCCTTTTAGCGGTGAGCATTATTCAAAGCCTTTTCAGCGTTTTGATAACTTCCGCCATCATGAAAAAAGAGATCAGGGCAACAGTTATCGCGAGAGAAGATTTAGTAAGGCGATTTGCGCAGATTGCCATAAAGAATGTGAAGTTCCTTTTAAACCCACCGGAGACCGCCCTGTATATTGCAAGGATTGTTTTTCCAGGCGTAAACAGGGAGGTACGTTTAGAGTGGAATACGATAAAGGGCCTCGCGCAGAAGGAGATTTTACTCAAAGACAGCATTTTGATAAGAAGCCAAGAAGGAAGGGCCAGGAACACGGCAGAAAGAAACTTGTTGTCCGTCGGAGAAAAGAACGCGCTTAACTCGATCCTTGCAAAAATATAACCATAAATATGGCAAACTTTTCTTTTGATATTGTTTCTGAAGTTGATCTGCAGGAGATGGATAATGCAGTAAATCAGGCGAATAAAGAGTTGTCCCAGCGATATGACTTTAAGGATAGCAAGGCTTCTATCGACTATGACCGCAAAGAGAAAAAAATCACTTTACTTGCGGATGACAACTTTAAATTGCGTGCCCTTACCGATATTTTGACTACCCGCATAGCAAAAAGACACATTTCTCTTAAATCCCTTAAATTTAATGACCCTGAAAAGGCCTTTGGCGGTTACCTTCGCCAATTAGTAGAAATTTGTATGGGCATTGATAAGGAAAAAGCAAAAGAGCTGACCGGCATTATAAAAGGGCTGGGCTTAAAGGTGCAAACTCAGATTGAAGGTGAGAAAATAAAGGTCAGCTCAGCGAAGAAGGATGAACTGCAGGCGGTTATCGCCCATCTAAGGGGATTGGATTTTCCTATACCGCTTAGTTTTTGCAATTATCGTTAAGCCGAAAAAACCAAGTTACCTATATAGGCCCGCCTTAAGCGGCAATAAAGAACATTTGTCTGATTTAAAGCAAAAGGGGAAGGTATGATAAAGATAGATTGTTCAAAATGCAGAGAGCAAAATTCTTGTTGTAGTTTTGGGGTATGGGTAGACTTGGAAGAAGCCAAGAAAATATTATCTCTCGGACTAAAAGGGGATTTTTACCACTTTGAGGAGGACAGCGATTTTCCCTCTGGTTATAAAGTCGGTACGAGCTGTGAGGATGAGCCGTGTTCTTTTCTTACTACCGAAGGGCTATGTGCTATTCATAAGGTGGATTATAATTTAAAGCCGGCCCACTGCAAAGAATTTCCGTATGAAAACGGCAAATTAGGCCCGAATGCAGAATTATTATGTCCGGAAGTTAAATCAAAAGAAAAATAAAAGCCGAAGGCCTTGCTCAGGATTTCTATAGATAAAAGCTTAATGTGCTCAAATTTAGCAAGGAATTGCCTCTCTAAGCTTACAGTATCAGGCGTATATTAAGGTAATTTCTATATATAAGCGTTATTTGGAAATCAGAGAGGTTTCTCCTCATGGAACATGAGAGGGACCCCGTATTATTATTCGCTCTTTCAGCGAAAAATTTATAGGGGTATCTGTAAGAAAATAATAGGCTTGCGTTAGCAAGCCTAAGGTTCGAGCCGAAAATTTTGAAATAATCCCGCAGCGCTTCGAAATTTGCCTCCGCTGCGATGTAACTGGCTTGGTGAGCAAGAGTTAGAAAGTTTTTGAAGCGTTCGTGCCAGTCCCCGTCAGGGTTACCCCCATCCAAATTATCGAACTTCTTATTGAATAGCTGGGCTTTTTCCCGCTTATATTCTTCCTCACCGATAACCCCGCGCACTAATAAATCAAGCAGGCGTTTTAGCTGGTCGTCAATCTCTTGGTTCTTAATTTCAGCGGATACTCGATTATGGACTCGCTCGGCGTTACCTAGAGTTATTTCTCGATTTAACTCTTCCATCATGTAGGAAAAAGCCCTATCATCCAGCGCAACCTTTAAGATGGCCTCTTTGATTTGTTGGGCGAGATTTTCCTCTCTGATGAACACCGAAGACTGCGGGGGTTTTACCTATGGGGGATACCTTAAAAAACACCTCCTTGCCAAATATAAAATCATCTTGACAAAGCGTTATCAATAGCTTATACTTTTACTGTAAGTAAGAATGTAAGAATGTAAGAATGTAAGGAAGTAATAACACATTGCCTTATTGGATAGGCAGGTGTTCACTGTTGTGAAAGGAGCGATTAAAATGACTGTTCTCGAAACCGCTAAAATTACCTCAAAAGGCCAGGTTACTATACCCAGTCGCATAAGGAAGCTTCTGCATGTAGATACAGGTGCCTCTTTAGCCTTTGGTTTAAGCAAGGAAGGAGTGGTTTTGCTTCCCTGCAAAGTCACCGCAGAATCGCCTTATACTGCCAGTGAATGGGCGAAAATTGAGAAGTTAGCCTCAGCCAAAGGCAAGACCTACAAAAGCGCCAAAAGAGCCAAAAAGCATATTGAGGCATTATGAGATTTGAATTTAAATCTTCCTTTGACCGGTCGGTCAAGAGTTTTCATGGCAGAGAAAAAGAAGAAATAAAGAAAGTTGCTCTCCAAGCGATAGATATACTCTCTCAGGACCGGATACTCCATAAAGGGATCGGTCTGAAGCGTCTTAAAGGTGATTTCTGGGAGATAAGACATGGCCTTAAGGCAAGGATTCTATTCCGCTGGGAAGGAGATTTAGTGGAATTTATTCTTGCCGGTGACCACAATGATATGAAACGTTTCCTAAAGAATATCTAACTACCTCAGCAATATCATTCTTCTCACATAACAGGAGAGTTTTAAGACTATTGATCGGATATGGTCAATAGTCTTTTTTGTTTGCCCGTTTACAGAGAGGATGTTCCTTTGCGGAATATTTTTGTAATCTTATAACTTACAAAATTTCTCCGATATAACTAATTCTTGATTAAATCAAGGTAAAGCCTTATAATTTGGTAGTTAAGCAATACTAAAAATCCTTTCCCGGAAATTCACTTAGTAAAAAATTATTAAAATGAAGAAAATTTTAATACTCGCAATCTTTCTAATAATTTCATTGTTAGTCAATAATCCTCTGGCTTTTTCTGATTTCGTAGGTTGCAATTGTATTTGTGGCAAATTTCTTCGTCCGCCATGTGGTGAGGAGGATTGTAGGCGGGAGTGCGGAGGGCAGGAGCCCTCAACCGGAACCCCATCTTACACGCCGCCTTCCTATGATTACGAAGCTGAGCGCCAGCGCCAGGAAGAAGCTGAAAGGCAAAGACAGGCAGAGCGCGAAGAAATGGCCAGGAAAGAGGCTGAGGAAGCAAAGAGAAGACAGGAGGAGTTCGAGAAAAACAAGGAGGATGCCCTGAGAAGCATGAAGGGTATCGCTGAGAATGAGCTTGGGCTAAAAGGCGTAAGCGCAGACAGTGGTCTGGGGCTGAAAGGTGTCGGAGAAACAGGAAAGAGCGGGCTTGGGCTTAAAGAAACCGCGAGCGCAACGCCTGCTGAACCGGTTAATTCATCCGTTGTTGATCTTCGTTTCTTAAAATGGCCGCGGAGCTCTGCTTCGATAAATATCAGCGGCATCAAGGTTCAGGAAGGGGTGGCTAACCCCGATCAGCTGCGCCAGGGGCTTCTGGGTAATTTTTCCGATACGATTGATAAACGGACCAACCAGCCCAATCAACAGGCGCAGCAGATTTTGAGATCTTTTAAAATGAAGGAACCGCCCAACCCGGTCAAGAATATCGCAGACCTGGCTTCCGGCGATGTTATTTTAGTGGCGCCGTCAGATATGGGGAGCGAGGCCATAAGGTTTCTGGACCGGTATGGCTCTGATAATTGGACTTCTCCGGCGTCGCATGCGGCTATCTATTTAGGCGAGCGCGACGGTAAGCGCTGGTATCTGGATAACACGATGGAAGGCCCTATGATCAAGGATGAAGCCGAGTTCATGAAAAAGTACGGCAGCCGTCAAATGGATGTGGCGACCCTTGTGGGTCAGCCCCTTTCCCGGCACGAAGGCGAAGAGCTGTGGAAGGGCGCGAACGAATTGATGAAAACAACGAAATATGGGACATCGAGGTTCTTGAACATAACTAATGACAGGATGGTTTGTTCAGAGGCTTCCCGGTGGCTCTTGGTGCGCGCTGGCCGCAGGGTCCCTAAGACGGAGAGTGAAGACAAAGCGATATTAGGGATCAAGACCCGCTTGAATAAAAACAAATTTGTTGATTTCAGCCCGTCTGATTTTTATAAGAAGCAGCAATATTTTGTGGTTAATCAATTGAGCATTCAGAGGAAAGAGGAGAAAAAACCATGAAATGCCGATCAGTCGAGGTTCTGATGATAATGGCTCTTTTGCTGAATGCGTCGTTCGCCCCGACCTGCGCATATGCGCAATCAAGCGATGCTGTGTTCCAGAAGGCGGTGGCAGAGTATCAAAAGTCACCTACTACAGATACCGCAGATAAAGTTACTAAACTGGCCGTGGCAATGGACAAATTGCCGCCGGTACCCGAAGAGGCCAGAAAGCATTTTGTCAAAGGCGCCGCATTGTTCAAAGAAGCCAAAAGCCAGGAAGATTTTACCCAGGTCCTTGATGAATTCACGCAGGCGGTCCATCTTGCCCCATGGTGGCCGGAGGCGCGTTACAACCAGGCTTTGGCCTGTGAAGCGGCGAGTGAATATGCCGGGGCCATCGAAAATTTGAAACTCTACCGGCAGTTCAAGCTTCCCGATGCCGAGACGCGATCAGTTCAGGATAAGATCTACGTCCTTGAAGCCAAGATGGAAAAGGCAGCGAAAGCGACCAGTCCGGAAGCCGTAGCCGCTCAGGAGCAGAAGAAGTCCGAAGACTGGCTTAAGAAGCTGGATGGCAGGAGGTACGCGTTTCGGGACGGGGTCGGAAACGAACATACATTAGACGTGAGGGGCAAGGTTCTCGTATGGAACGCTTCCGGCTCGCGCTCTTCTGAATGGGGCCGCTTCGAGATCAGGGGCCGTGAGTTCACGTACCCGTCGCCGTTACGACCGGACGAGGAATTTACTTTTATAATCAGTGACGACGGCGACAGCATAACTGAACGTGTCATTCGGTATAGCGACGGCGCGAAGGCCGAATACATCTACCTCTGGCAAAGATAAGGGGGTACTATGATGAAACTTAAGGTGCCATTTGTGTGTTTGTTTTTTGTTGCAACGTTTCTCGCGTCTTTTCCAGGCCACGCCCAATCGTCAAGTCCGCAGGAAACGTTCAATCAGTATATCTCCGATCTGCAGAAGAACCCCGAGGACAATGCCCTTCGCGAGAAGATCATCAAGTTTGCAAAAGAGGCAAAAGAGCCTCTCGTCATGCCTGAAGAGGCGCGCCAGCATTTTATGATGGCGAAGACGTATCTGAGGAAGGCCAAGAACGAGGTCGGGTATAAGCTGGCTATAGATGAATACAAGCAAGGACTCCTTTTAGCTCCATGGTTGCCTGAGGCATACAATAATCTCGGCGTACTCTATGAGATGGTTGGAAATTATGATGAGGCTGTCTCAAGTTTGAAGCTGTACCTGTTGACGGATCCGGTCGATGCCGAGAAAGCCCGGGATAAGATCATAGAGATCGAGGCGACAAAAAAACTCGCAAGCGCAGAGGCAACCCATCAGAAGGCCCAGGAGGAAGAAACCAAGTCCAAAACCGTTGAAGGGGAGTGGTACTCCGTGGGTCCGTCGGGCCAACCGCAAACTACGTCCATCATGAAGATATCCAAGCAAAACGGTGAATGGGTACTGGATGACGGCCTGCCGAAAAACTCGTTCTACACTTCTCATGTCATTATAACAAACACAAGCGTATCGTTCGATCAGGACACGTATGAATATCCGGAGCTTAATCATGTACATATTGATGTGCGTTTATCCGAGGATGGGACCAGGCTTACAGGGACTTATACGTTGGTTGATGCCTCGCGTACGCCACAAACAAAGACGGAATCCCAAGAGTATGTTAGAAAATGAATGTGAAAAAGTTGACCGGTGCAAAAAATATAACCGGTTTATAAGGGCAAACGCCCCCTAAAAATTGCGGCAGTTTTTTGATGGTATTAGGAAAGTATGCTCCTGCGGAGCACAGGTAAAACACTTTCCTATACCACTGCGAAAATCGCTTAGAGTTAATTGCCAAAAGCGATTTTCTTGAAAGATAGCGCTAGGCGGGGCGTGGGTGGGGGCACGCCCCGCCCAAGCAGTTCTTTGACGCGCTGCGCGCAAGAGGCGGGGCAGGCCGTAGCTCTAGATTTTTTTATTGTTGAGGCGGCACAGCGGCCGAGCTTCTTTCCTAAAAAAATTTTGTTTTTTCCCGCGGAGCGGGATCCCGCTAGATTTTTAATTGTTGTGCGGGAAAGGTGTAAAGGCTGGCTGAAGCGAGGACGCGGGCGGATGGCGTTGCGATAAGACTTGTTTCCGCCAGACGCCGCCACGCCGCACCCGCATTGCATTAGCAAGAAGCCAGCCGACCAAGGCTGGCGCCCAGCGAGGCTTCTGCCCACAGAAGCCGAGCGGTAAATCACGAGATACGGGAGTCCGCCTCCGGCGGACGGTGCATTTTAAGCTATTTCCTTAGAGACAAGGCTTTACCCAATCTAAAATAGACACAATAACCATCCAAATAGGTTTCTTACTTAAATTTTGTTTTATTATTCTTATCATACAAAAGCTACTAGATTTAATAAATTGTTAGGTAAGATAAGGATTGACATTCTTACCAAACAAAGTATAATTTAAGTAGATAAATGTTTGGTAAAGGAGAATAAACATGGGCGTGATTAAGGGAGTATTGAAAGAAGAACTAGAAAATTCTTGCGATATGCTGAAGCGCTATCAAGAGGAGATAGCCAAGATTAAAGGCTGTCTCATAAGAAAAAAAATAGGCAAACGTTACTATTATTATTTGGTAAAAAGGCAAGGTAAGAAGGTAAGGTTTATATACAAAGGCCCTATTTCAGAAGAAGTAAAGAAAGCTTACGGCGGACAAAGAAAAATGCTCAATAAATATAAGAAGCTATTATTGCAAGTCAAAAATCAGATTAAGTTTATAAGGAGAGCATTGCGTGGAAAAGAAACAGTATGAGTTGTGCCTTGAAATCTTAAAGCGGTTTAACAATGCCGGCATACTTAAGGATTTTATTCTTATCGGCAGTTGGAGCGCATATTTTTATAATGAATACTTCGCCGGCACTCAGTATTTGGATCGTGCAGCCCTAAAAACCAGAGACATAGATTTCTTAATAGATAATCCGGCTAAAATAAAACATGAAGTTAATGTGCCGGAGCTTCTTAGCGATCTCGGTTTCGTTATAATCTACAAAGGAAACAAGGGGAATGACGAGGAAAAAAGTAAAAAGCCTTCGTGGTGAATGAAAATTCTATCTCTATATGAGTAACTGCCCAGACGACGATACCCTGTTGAATTATATTGAAGGATTTCTATCTCAAGAGAAGATTACGCAAATCCAAAGGCACTTAGTTCTATGCGAGGTTTGCCGAGAGGTAACCGAGGTAGGAATTGAGATTAAAAATGAAGTTGATTCTGACCCAAAATACTATGATAAAACGCCTGTCTGTTTTGTGCCAGAACATTTACCTCCCGTCTTTTTGAATTAAACATTATCAAAACCCTGTATACAGAGAGTCTTTCTGTCGCTCCGTATTTCTGCCCGTCCTCATGGGAGTTACCTCTCAAATTTACCAATAGCTGTATGCGGATTAGCATTAGAATACCTTGACAAAGATGGTTGGTTAGA